>Ga0209086_10000922_pt1 | contig 24110 bp, 38 predicted proteins | sample M_130207_XF_Meta_FD_187312 | JGI IMG/M metagenome (GOLD analysis project Ga0209086, IMG submission 187312) | Freshwater microbial communities from Lake Montjoie, Canada to study carbon cycling - M_130207_XF_MetaG (SPAdes) (version 2) | ecosystem: Environmental > Aquatic > Freshwater > Lake... | reverse complement strand
TGGCGATAACATTAGTGTTAAAGTAAAGCTACTTGCACCAATTGCCATGGACGAAGGCCTTAGGTTCGCTATCCGTGAGGGTGGTAAGACCGTTGGAGCAGGCGTAGTAACTAAGATTATCAAATAATTCCCGTAACTATAGAAAGCACCTCTAAAAAGCAATGCCAGAAAAACAAGAAAAGCAAAGAATACGAATCAAACTAAAGGCTTATGACAATAAGATAATTGATCAGTCTGCCAAGCAGATTATCGATACCGCTATTCGTACTGGCGCTAGAGTGGCTGGGCCAATCCCTCTGCCAACCAAAAAAGACAAATATACGGTTCTTAGTAGCCCACATGTTTATAAAGATGCTCGTGAGCAGTTCGAAATGAGAACCCACAAGCGCCTAATCGAAATTTACGACCATAGCGCCAAGACTATCGACAGTCTGACTAACCTTAGTTTGCCAAACGGTGTGAATATCGAAATTAAAATGTAAATCCCCTAAGCTACGATTAAAAAACCTCTGAATAAAGAGGTTTTTTAATCTGTTAGAGGCAGGATATTAGCCATGATAGTCAGTATCAACATCGAAGAAAAAACAATTGGTTCTAAGCTCTTGCTTAAGGATTTGAACTTAAATTTGCAAGCCAACCAAAAGATAGCTATTATTGGTCGAAATGGTGTAGGTAAGACCACCTTACTAGGTCTGATCAATGGCGAAGATGAAGAATTTGTCGGCAATATTACTCGTAAAAAAGGGTTAGTTATAGCAACCAGCCGACAAGAACACGCTGAAGTTGAAGACATCTCAGTAGTTGATTATATATTGAGCGAACTTCCTGAGTACTTGGCTTGCAAGTCTATTATGGAAGCCTTTGCTGAGATAAGTAGCCCGAGCGATACACAGCTAAGTGAGTACAGTGAGGCATTAGAACGTTTTATGCAGCTAGATTACTATCGAGCAGAAGATAGAGTCTTGCAAGAGCTTGATAAGTACCAGATCGATGACTCAAAAGCCAGGTCGCTAATAAAGCAGCTTTCTGGAGGACAAAAGCGCTTCGTAGAGCTGGTTAAGATTGCCGAGAGCAAGGTCGACCTAGCCCTAATCGATGAGCCTACAAACCATATGGACTATATCGCTAAGGCCGAGTTTATAACCTGGCTTGCGTCGGCCAAAGGAGCAGTTGTCTTGGTTAGTCACGATAGAGATGTACTAGCCAACGTCGATACGATTATAGAGGTCAAGGACCATAAAGCACTGATATTCACGGGCAATTACGATGCCTACCTCAAGCAAAATAGCTTGGCTACAGTTGCTGGAATGAACAACTACGAAGTGCAGCTTAGCACCATGGATAACCTTAAAAAGCAATTGGTCGAAGCTAATCGTAAAAAAGCTGGCTCAAGCAAGACGCCTAACCCATTCATACCAATGGTTAGGCGCTTCCAAAAACAAATTGAAGAACTCGAAAAAGTCATGGTTAAGCCCTCATTTTGGATAGACCAGCAATCGGTCGAGGGAATGTCAAAAAAAATTACTGACCGCTATGATAAATATAAAACCAAAAACATAGCCATCGCAACAGATCAGGCGGAGACTGGCTTCCAGAACCTCCTGACTATATCGGATTTGAGTATTGGTTACCAAGAGCCACTATTTAGTGGCATCGCCTTTAATCTCAACAGCGGTGATCGTGCCGAAATTAGAGGACGCAACGGAGCCGGCAAATCGAGTTTTATCAAATTAATATTAAAAGTGGCCAGCGGCTCGAATGCTGATATTAAGGTTTTTTCGGGGGCAATAATCCCAGAAAATGGTCTGCGTATTGGTTATTATGAACAAGAGATCAGCACAGAGTTGTTAAATATGACTCTAGCAGAGGCAATTGAGTCAGTTTATGTTCAGAATGAACTGGCGGTCAATCAGGAGAAAATAATGCAAATAGCTGCACAGTATTTGTTTGATCCTCGGGCTGATCTCAATCTAAAACTCAAGCAACTATCTGGTGGCCAAAAGGCCCGGTTCCAGATTATTAAAATGCTTGCCCCAGAGCCAAACCTGCTAATACTAGATGAACCTACCAATCATCTTGACCTGCCGAGTATCGAGGAGCTAGAGAGTGCTCTGCTCGCTTATACCGGAGCTATACTCTACGTTAGCCATGATAATTATTTCCGCGACAAGCTCGGCGGAGCTATCATTAATATATAGTTCTGGGTGCCTTGCAAAGCCATCTGTGCGGGTTTACAATTAGTATAGTAATAAATAATAATATATAAAATAATTTTATATCGGAGGTAATTATGCCAGAAGAGAAAAAATCAAACAGTGAGAATGACAAACTAATGGGTATTTTGGCTTATTTAGGGATCCTAGTAATAGTTCCTTTATTCGCTGGAGGAAACAGTAAATTTGTAAAATACCACGCCAATCAGGGCTTGGTTTTGTTCATCGCTATGGTACTAACCAATATTTTATGGGTAGTTCCTTTTCTGGGATGGATGGCTGCACCGGCTGTAGGTTTCCTACTGCTGGTACTGGCGATTATGGGTATTGTAAACGTCGTCAACAACGAAATGAAGCCGCTGCCACTAATTGGCGGAATCAAGCTCATCAAATAGATAATTTCGGACAGACCACTCTACTTGGTAGAATCATAAAAGGTACCTTTTTAGGAGGTGCCTTTTATAGTTGACATACCTGGCTCCTATCTGATACAATGACACCTGAGTTTTAACTATCAAACAACCCCGATAGTTAAGAGTACTGAGAAGCGACAAGGTCTTGATGGCTAAAAGCCTAAGGAAACCAGCCTGTTTACTCAGGTTTTATTATTTAATAACCAAGGAATTATGAAAGCATTACTCGCTAAAAAAGTTGGAATGACTCAAATATTTGATGCAAACGGTGTGCGCAGTGGCGTAACCGTGCTTCAGGTTGGTCCTTGTGTTGTTACCAGATTAAAATCCGTTGAAACCGACGGTTACAATGCGGTTCAGATTGGTTACGGAGAGGCAAAAAAACACTCTAAGACGCTCGCTGGGCAACTCAAGCTGTCTGGCGCCAAAAGCACCGTTCTCAAAGAGTTCCGAACATCAGAAATTGTTGAAGTTATCGAGGGCGAAGATCAGCCAGTTCAGCTCAAAGTAGGCGATAGTCTAGGTGTTGATATGTTTGAGGTCGGCGAAAAAGTCGTAGTCTCAGGTATTTCAAAGGGTAAAGGTTTCGCCGGTACAATTAAACGCCACAATTTTAACACTGGTCCCAAAACCCACGGTAGCCACAACTACCGAGCTCCAGGATCAATTGGCGCAGGTTATCCTCAGCACGTCTTTAAGGGCATGAAAATGGCCGGTCAAATGGGGCACGCCAAAGTCACTATCAAAAATCAAAAGATTGCCCTAATCGATATCGAAAAACGCCTCATAGCTGTTGTCGGAAGCGTTCCGGGTCCAAGACGTGGCCTAGTAGTCATTAAGGGAGCTCTATAATGAAAGCCACTAGTTATTCAAAAATAGGCGTCAAGAAAGCCGAAGTTGCTTTACCAGCAGCTATTTTTGGAGTCGATGCCAACCACGATCAGCTCAAAATAGCATACAACCGCTTCCTTAGTAATATCCGCACCAATAACGCCAAAGTTCTAAACCGAGGAGATGTTTCTGGTGGTGGCCGTAAGCCATGGAAGCAAAAAGGTACTGGCCGAGCTCGTTTCGGCTCTTCCCGAAACCCTATTTGGCGTCACGGTGGTGTAGCGTTTGGGCCTACTGGCAACGAAAATTACACCAAGGAAATGCCAAAGAGTATGATCCGGTCTAGCCTCAAGCAAGCATTGAGTTTGCAAGCAGATATTATTAAAGTGGTCGAGGCCTTTAGTGCCAGCGAGTACAAGACCAAAAACATTATCAGCCTTATTGATAAAATCGGCGTTGAAGGTTCTATTCTGATAGCCGCCTCTAAGCTCGACAGCAAATTTATCGCATCGGCTCGCAATATACCTGGTGTTATGATGCTATCAATCAAGCAGCTCAATGTTACAGCCATTCTAGATGCCGACGCGATACTTCTAGATGCCGACGGCCTCAAGGAGCTTGAAGTTTGGCTTGGCTCAACTAAAGGCGCCGCTCGTAAAGAAGCTATCAAGTCAGGAGCAAAGCAATGACAATCGTTACTCTCAAGCCAGTTATCACCGAAAAGAGCATGAACCTCGCAGCTCGTGGTGTTTATATGTTCGACATCAACCCAGCTGCTAATAAACCTTTGGTAGCTAAGGCTGTCAAGGACCAATTCAAGGTTGATACAACTCAAGTTAGGATCTCAATTATCAAGGGTAAGGTAAAGAAATTCAAAGGTGTTGTTGGGCAGCGCACAAATAAAAAACGCGCCTACGTAACCGTCAAAAAAGGCCAAAAAATCAGTGTCTTTGATATCAAAGAAGAAGAGGAGAAGAAGTAATGGCAGTTAGAACTCTCAAACCAAATACCGCTGCGCGCCGCAATATGAGCGTTGCTGACTTTTCTGAACTAACAAAGAAGAAACCCGAAAAGTCATTAACTGTACCGATTACTAAAAATTCCGGACGCAATAATCAAGGCAAAATCACTACTCGTCACCGAGGCGGTGGGGCCAAAAGAGCGTACAGGCTGGTTGATTTTGTTTTTGCCAGTGCTAAAAATGCCGAAATCATTGCCCTTGAGTACGATCCAAACCGATCTGCCAATATTGCTTTGGTTAGACTCGAAGACGGCTCTAAGGCTTATGTTTTGGCTACTGCCAATATGAAGGTCGGTAAAAAAATAGATTCAGGCGAGGATGCCGAAATTAAACCAGGCAATCGAATGAAACTAAAAAATATACCAATCGGATCTATTATTTGTAACATCGAGATGCAACCCGGCAAGGGTGGCCAGCTAGCGCGAAGCGCTGGTGCACGAGCACAGCTAGCAGCTCGCGAAGAAGACTGGGCTCAAATTAAACTTCCTTCAGGCGAAGTAAGGCTAATTCATACCAACTGTATGGCTACTGTCGGGCAAATTGGCAATGCCGACCACCAAAACATTACTATTGGTAGTGCAGGCCGAAAACGACACATGGGTCGAAGACCATCGGTACGTGGTAAGGCTATGAACCCATCTGATCACCCAATGGGTGGAGGTGAAGGATTGAGTGGCCCAGGCCGTATCCCTCGTACTCCATGGGGTAAGGTAGCTATGGGATTAAAAACCAGAAGACGTAAATCAACCAACGCCATGATTATTCGTGGGCGTGGAAAAGGAAGGAAATAGATGAGTAGATCAAGCAAAAAAGGACCATTTATCGATCCTAAATTACTGCGCAAGGTGATGGCATTAGAAATAAACGACAAGACCATCATTAAGACTTGGTCGCGAACTAGCACAATTAGCCCAGAAATGGTCGGCAAGACCATCGCCGTCCATAATGGTAAAGTTCACACACCTGTTTTGGTTTCTGAAAATATGGTTGGCCACAAGCTCGGAGAATTCTCGCCAACCCGTAAGTTTAGAGGGCATGGTGGTAAATTAGCTAAGTCAGAAGGAAAGTCTTAGGAAATTATTATGAAAGTAGCAGCTAACATTAAATATCTTCGTATCTCAGCCCAAAAGCTTCGCCTTGGAGCCGATATGGTTCGTGGCAAACGAGCTCTCGATGCTCAGGAGACATTATTGAATATGCCTCAAAAATCAGCACAAATGATAGCTAGCGGCCTAAAGAGCGCGATCGCTAATGCTGAAAACAACTATCAAATTAGCAGTGCCAATCTTATGATATCTGAAATTCGTGTCGACCAAGGCCCTAAACTAAAACGTGGTCGGCCTAGAGCCAAGGGTGCTTACGGTAAAATCGAACACCCAATGGCTCACTTGCGTATTATTTTAGATAGCGGTGAAGCTCAGCCTAAAACTGAAGTTAGTAATAAGCCGACTCAGATTGCCAGAAAATCCACAGCTAAGCCAAAAGTTACTACCACAATTACTAATAAGAAGCGGGGGAAGAAGTAATGGGACAAAAAATTAATCCAATCGGCTTTAGGCTCGGTTATACCAAGAACTGGCAATCGAAATGGTTCGATAATCGCACCTTTGCATCTTCAGTCGCTCAAGACATCAAAATTCGCAAACTTGTAGCTGATAAGCTCGGTTTTAGGGCAGCCGTTGCTAAGGTCGAAATCGAGCGCTCAAGTAATGAGCTAATCGTAGCTATTCATACTGCCAAGCCAGGTGTGGTAATAGGCCGTAGTGGAGCTGGCGTTGAAGCCCTCAAAAAAGACCTCGCAAAAATCATTACCGGTACTTTCAAGATTAATATCGAAGAAGTCAAAAACCCTGAGCTCAATGCCCAGCTAGTAGCTGAAAACGTTGCTTCTCAAATAGAGCGCCGTTTGCCCTTCCGTAGGGTCATCAAAAGCACTACCGAAGCATCCGTACGGGCTGGTGCTCTTGGAGCAAAAGTTAGCGTAGCCGGAAGACTCAATGGCGCCGAAATGGCTCGCCGTGAGACTTCCGCTGTTGGTAGTATCCCGCTACACACCATTAAGGCCAATATCGATTACGCTGCCGTTGAAGCTAAGACCACTTTTGGAGTGATCGGCGTTAAAGTATGGATTTATAAAGGTTAAGGAGAATATAGAATGTTAATGCCACGCAAAACCAAATATCGAAAAGCCCAAAAAGGCCGTAACAACGGTGTCGCTACTCGTGGCACTGAAATTAGTTTTGGTAGCTACGGTCTAAAAGCTCTAGAAAACGAGCGTATTACCTCTCGTCAAATCGAGTCAGCTCGTCGGGCAATGACTAGATACGTAAAACGTGGTGGCAAAATATGGATCAGAATATTCCCACACACCCCCATTACTAAGAAGCCTGCCGAAGTCCGCATGGGATCAGGTAAGGGTGCGTTGGATCATTATGTTGCCAAAGTCCAAGCCGGCACAATCCTATTCGAGATGGATGGTGTGACCGAGGATATAGCCAAAGAGGCAATGCGACTAGCCGCTTACAAGCTACCGATCAAGACTAAATTCATGGCTAAAGCCCATGCAGGAGAATCTGATGAAAGTTAAAGAATTACAAAACAAATCCAATACTGAACTGCAAAAAGACCTTGCAGATACTAGGGCAAAATTAGCTCAATTAAGCGTTGATTACCGAACAAAGGAAGTTAAAAATGTTCGTCAAATCAGATCTGAAAAGCGCAATGTTGCTCGAATACTAACAATCATGTCGCAAAACAACAAGGCATCACAAGGAGAACAATCATGAGTCGAATATTACAAGGCAAAGTCGTGTCAACCAAAATGAACAAAACTATTGTCGTCGCAGTGGAGCGTCGCAAGTCTCACCCAATATACAAAAAATCTTACCTTGTAACCACTAGGTTTCAGGCACACGATGAAGATGGCAAAGCCAAACTTGGCGATATGGTTGAAATTTCTGAGACCCGACCAATTAGCAAAAATAAACACTTTGAGCTGTCCCAGATATTAGAAAAAGGTGTTATCAGAACGGAGATAGCCGAATGATTCAAACCCAAACCAGATTAAGAGTAGCCGATAATACCGGAGCAAAAGAAATTATGTGCATCAAGGTTTTAGGTGGCAGCAAAAGACGCTACGCTCGTGTTGGAGATATTTTTGTGGCTAGTGTTAAGGTTGCTACCCCTAATGGTACAGTCAAGAAGAAAGAAGTAGTCCGGGCCGTAGTGGTTCGTACCAAACGAGAAGTTACGCGTAAGGATGGCAGCAATGTTCGATTCGATGAAAATGCCGCAGTTATAATCGACGCCAATGATCAACCTCGAGGAACTCGTATTTTTGGACCAGTCACCAGAGAGCTTCGCGAAAAAGGTTTTATGAAAATCGTATCATTAGCTCCGGAGGTGCTCTAGTCATGAAAATTATCAAAAAAGATAAAGTAATAGTTATTGCTGGGCGTGACAAAGGCAAGACTGGTGAAGTACTGGCAGTTATGCCAGCCAAATCCCAGCTTATCGTAGAGGGTGTTAATATCGCGAAGCGACATACCAAACCAAACCAGAACCAGCCAAAGGGTGGAATTGTAGAAATCACCAAGCCAATTTCGGCCTCTAAGGTCATGGTTATTGATCCGGTTACCGGCAAGCCAGCCAGGGTTGGATACAAGCTTGGAGCTAAAGGTAAAAAAGAGCGAATATTTAAGGTCTCGAAGTTTACAAATCCTAAAGCTAAAAAAGCAGCTACTGCTGATAAAAAAATTAAAACTGTCACTGATAGTAAGAGTGAGAAAAAATAGCCATGAATAGATTAACCAAAAAATACAACGAATCAGTCCGTAAGGAGCTAACCAACGACTTGGCTATCTCTAATGCCCACCAAATCCCGAAGATTGAAAAAATTGTCATCAACAGTGGTGTCGGTAAAGCGGTGGCTGACACCAAGCAACTCGATATGGTTGTGGCCACTCTTGCCAAGATATCGGGACAAAAACCAATCATCACCAAGGCGCAACATAGTATTGCAACATTTAAGCTGCGCGAAGGGATGCCGATAGGCGCCAAGGTCACGTTGCGTGGCGAGAGAATGTACAGCTTCTTGGACCGTCTGATTGCAGTTGTACTGCCACGAACTCGTGATTTCCATGGTGTTAGTGCCAAGGCTTTTGACAAGAGTGGTAATTACAGTATCGGCATTAAAGACCAGACCGTATTTCCAGAAGTGGCCTACGAGGATGCTATGGTAATCCATGGGCTACAAATAACAATAGTAATAAGCGGCAACGATGCCAAAGCTAGTAAAGTACTTCTTGAAAAGCTAGGTATGCCGTTCGAGAAAGGAGCGAAGTAATGGCCCGAAAAGCATTGATCCAACGAGAGATAAAAAGACAAAAATTGGCAGCTAAATTTGCCACTAAACGCGCTCAACTTCGAGCGGACGGTGACCTAGAAGGTTTAGCAAAATTGCCCCGCAACTCTAACCCTAATCGTCAGCGAAATCGCTGCGTGATAACTGGTCGGCCAAGAGGCTACATTGGTAAATTCGGTTTGAGCAGATTAACCTTCCGAGAGTACGCCTCAAAGGGGCAGATTCCTGGCGTAACTAAATCGAGCTGGTAGGAGAAAGATAATATGATTACAACAGATCCAATCGCAGATATGCTAACAAGAATACGAAACGGAATTATGTCCGGCAAGGTTGAGGTTGTCATGCCACATTCGAAGCTTAAGGCAGCTATCGCCGAAATACTCCACTCTAACGGCTACCTTGGCAAAGTCTCGGTAGTTGAGCTTGGAGGCTTCAAACAATTAAGCATGCTACTAAATGGTGAATCACAGCCAGAAAGCCTGGTTAGAGTTAGTAAGCCGGGTCGCCGGATATACGCTAAAGCTGATGAAATTCCGACCGTACGAACTGGACGAGGAATAGTAATAGTTTCTACTCCTGTGGGAATCATGACTGGTAAAGAAGCGCGAAAAAAAGGAATTGGCGGCGAGCTAATTTGTAAGGTGTACTAAGATGAGTAGAATCGGAAGACAACCAATACCAGTGTCTGAAGGAGTCGAAGTGTCGATCGAAGCAAACTTAGTGACGGTCAAGGGACCTAAGGGTGAGCTCAAGAACGCAGTCCTAAAAGGCTTCGAAGTGACTCAAAAAGATAATCTCATTACGGTTACTCAAAAAGTAATCAACCCTGATACCCAGAAACAGTTTGGTCTGCAAAGAACTTTAATAGCCAATATGATTATTGGAGTTTCTGAGGGCTTTTCAAAAGAACTAGAAATTAACGGCGTCGGCTACAGGGCTCAAATGAAGGGAAGTGTGCTCGAGATGACTCTCGGTTTTTCACACCCTATCCTATACACAGCTCCAGAGGGCGTAACAGTTAGCGTCGACCAAAACGTAATTACCGTTACAGGGTACGACAAGCAGCAGGTTGGTGAAACCGCTGCCAATATAAGAATGTTTAAAAAACCAGAGCCCTATAAGGGCAAAGGCATCAAGTATGTCGGTGAGCATATCCGTCGCAAGGCAGGTAAGACAGCCGCTAAGGGAGGTACAGAATGAGAAATATCAAATCAGTTCGTAGAATTCGTGCTAAGGTTTCTGGCACCGCAACCAGACCAAGACTTTGCTTGGCTGTATCTTTAACGAACCTCAGAGCTCAGCTAATAGACGACGTTAACGGCAAAACAATTGCTTCGGCGACTACAGTATCTAATAAAGATCTTAAGGCCAAGTCATTAACCCAAAAAGCCGAGTGGCTGGGATCTCAAATAGCCGAACAGGGCAAAAAAGCTAAAGTTAAAAATGTAGTTTTTGATAGAGGCGGTAAAATTTATCATGGTAGAGTTAAGGCTTTTGCAGAATCAGCCCGTGCGGCAGGATTGGAGTTTTAGATGAATAATAGTCAATTTGGCAGAAATAATACCCGTGAAACACCTGAATTTGATGAGCGAATTATTGCTCTCGATCGTGTTACTAGAGTAGTTAAGGGCGGGCGTCGTTTTAGATTTAGAGCCACAGCTGTGGTTGGAGATGGCAAGGGCAAGGTTGGTATTGGAGTAGGTAAAGGCAAGGATGCCCCAGCTTCAATCCAAAAAGCCATTGCTCGAGGCAAAAAGGCGATGGTTCAGTTCGAACTTAAAGGCACAACTATCCCCCATGAGGTGCAAGTTTCTTCAGGCGGGGCAGTAGTTTTTATGAAGCCTGCACGACCAGGAACTGGTGTAATCGCCGGAGGTGCCGTGCGAGCCGTCCTAGAAGCTGCTGGAGTTAAGGATGTCCTAACTAAGTCCCTCGGCTCAACTAATAAAATCAATAATTCGTACGCAACAATCGAAGCGCTAGCCCAACTTAAGGGCCTACCAAAAGTTACTAAGGAGTTAAAATAATGAAAGTCCATGAATTAAAAACTACTAAAACCAAATCCGATAGACGTTTGGGTCGCGGTATCAGTGCTGGTCAGGGTAAAACTGCTGGTCGTGGTACAAAAGGCCAGAACTCTCGTACTGGAAGCAAGTTTAAGCCAGGCTTCGAGGGTGGACAAACCAAACTTGCCCAACGATTACCAAAGGCTAGGGGTTTTAGATCTTACACCAGAAAAGAGTACCAAGTTATTAATCTCGATGATATTCAGACACTCGGTAAGAAGATTGTCGACGCTTCAATACTAGCTCAAGCAGGACTAATCCGAAAAGCCAATGAGCCGTTGAAGCTGCTCGGAGATGGTACAATTGTTCTTGCAGTAACCATTACTGTCGATAAGGCATCAAAGTCTGCTGTTGAAGCAATTCAAAAAGCTGGTGGCAAGGTAGTAATCAAAACCAGAATCGAAAAAGAACCTAAAGAAAAGGTGACAAAAGCAACCGGCCACAAAAGTACCAAGTAAGTAGTAACTGGAGGTAAATGAATAAAGAGACCTGGCGTCAATTATACAAAAACACCGCATTGCGTAAGCGTTTGCTGGTGGTACTTGCTGTTATGGTCGCCTATAGCTTACTCTCGCAGATTCCAGTTCCAGTTGCAGATGGAGCTAAGCTTCAGACATTTCTGACGAAGCTTTTCGAGTCTAATTCAGTACTCGGCTTTGTTAATTTGTTCTCTGGAGGAGCGCTTTCTAGGTTCTCTGTTCTCTTGATGGGTCTGGGGCCTTATATTAATGCCTCAATTATTATTCAACTTTTAACCCAAGTCATTCCTAAACTCGGAGCACTTTCAAAGGAGGGTGAGGCGGGTAGAAATAAAATCAACTACTACACCAGGTTGCTTACCTTGCCGTTGGCAATTATCCAATCCTTTGCGATGGTCATATTGGTCAGAAATCTTTCTACCCAATCTGTTGGAATAGACCTCATCGGAACCCCAACGGTTTTTCAGTGGGTCTTGATGGTATCTACTATTACCGCCGGATCAATGCTGCTGATGTGGATGGGAGAGTTGATTACCGAAAAAGGTATCGGCAATGGTATCTCGATGATAATCTTATTTGGAATCGTAGCTAGTTTGCCTACTACCATGGCATCGCAGTTCGCTCTAGTACAGTCTGACCCCACCAAGATAACTAGTATAGTATTTATCGCTGCCGCAGCTATTGCATCAGTAGTATTTATTGTTTATCTCAACGAAGGCCAGCGCAACATACCAGTCTCGTATGCTCGCAGAATGACCAATACTAAGTCTTACGGTGGTGTTGATACCCATTTGCCACTGAGGGTTATTACGGCCGGAGTTATACCGATTATATTTGCTTTAGCTTTTTTGTCGATACCAACCTTTTTGGGACAGTTATTTACTAACGCCAGCACTGCCTGGGTGGCTAATTTTGCCCAAAAGCTAACCACTATTTTTTCTCCTACAAGCTGGATTTATGCCATCACCTACTTCGTACTGGTAGTCGCATTTACCTATTTTTATACAGCTATTATATTCAAGCCCGACGAAATAGCCGAAAACCTCCAAAAACAAGGAGGCTTCATACCTGGTGTCAGGCCTGGTGAAGAGACTTCCAAGTATCTCAAGAGTATTATTAACCGAATTACTCTAACAGGCTCCCTAGGGCTCGGTATAGTAGCTCTCCTGCCATTCGTAATGCAGACTGTCTTTAAGACCTCTCAAGCCATTACAATTGGTGGTACAAGTCTATTAATTATCGTGGCCGTTATCATTGAGACCGTAAAGCAGCTTCGATCAATGGTTCTAATGGCAACTTATGAAAAATACTAAAAACCACCATTTCGGGGCAGAAAACCCTTTACAGATGAGCCAATCTCGTCTATAATTACATCTTGTAACTTTAATCTATGGCAAATACAAAGGAAGTAATCGAAGTCGAGGGTAGCGTTATTGAAGCGCTGCCTAATGCACACTTCAAGGTAGAACTTGAAAATGGGCATGTAATTTTGGCACACATTTCTGGTAAGATGCGCATGCATTACATCAAGATACTGCCAGGAGACAAGGTAACGATCGAGATGACGCCTTATGACTTGTCAAAGGGTCGAATCACTTTTCGACATAAGTAGGAGAATATTTTGAAAGTTCGCGCTGGAGTCAAAAAAATCTGTTCAAAATGTAAAATCGTCGTACGCAAACGAGTCGTACGAGTTATTTGCGATAACCCTAAACACAAGCAGAGGCAAGGCTAATGGCCCGTATTGCCGGAACCAACATCCCAACTGAGAAACGCCTAGAAGTTTCGCTTACTTACGTTTATGGAGTTGGGCTCAAAACTAGCCAAAAAATCCTTAAAAATCTTAGCATCGACCCTAATCAGCGAGTCAAGGACGTGTCTGAGTCTGATTTAACAAAAATCCGAGAATACATCGACAAAAATCTAACAGTAGAAGCCGATCTATCTCGTATTGTTAGTGGTAACGTCAAGCGTCTAAAAGAAATCAAAGCCTACCGAGGTTTGCGTCACAGCGCCGGTCTGCCATCAAGAGGTCAACGAACCAAGACTAACGCCCGAACCAAACGTGGCCGTAAAGTAACAGTCGGAAGTGGTCGAAAAAAGTCAGCAGCTAAAACTTAAGTAAAGGCAATAATATGAGCAAACCAGCAGTTAAAACCAGAAAAAAGAAACTAAAGCGCAATATACCCAAAGGTATAGTGCACATACACTCTAGTTTTAATAACACCATTATCACCATCACAGACGAAAAAGGAGCAGTCCTTAGCTGGGCGTCTTCTGGATCAGCTGGCTTCAAGGGCTCACGCAAAAGCACTCCTTATGCAGCCCAGATGGCTGCTGAAAAAGCCGTTGGCGTTTGCAAGGACTTCTCGATGACTGCTGTCGACGTAATTATTAAGGGCATCGGCGGAGGTCGAGAGAGTGCTATTCGAGCCCTGCAAGGTTCTGGAATTAGTGTTAACTCCATCAAAGACGAGACTGGCATCCCACACAACGGCTGTCGTCCCCGAAAGGCAAGGAGAGTTTAGCTATGGCACGAAATCTTACTCCAGCTGCCAAAATAGCCCGTCGAGAAGGCGCACACACTCACCCAAAGGCCGTCAAAGCCCTAACACGCCGTAATTATGCTCCAGGCCAGCACGGCCAATCGCGTCGGCCAAAGCCTAGCGACTACGCCCTGCAGCTTAGAGAAAAGCAAAAAACCAAGCGCTACTACGGAATTCTAGAGAAGCAGTTCAGAAAGTATGTTGAAAAAGCCGAAAAAATGCAAGGTGTAGCTGGCGAAAACCTACTACAGTTGCTTGAGCGCCGCCTAGACAATGTCATCTATCGGTTAGGAATTGCACCATCTCGTCCCGCTGCTCGTCAGGTTGTAACTCATGGGCACGTTATGCTAAACGGCAAAAGAGTTGACATCCCATCTATCATCGTTTCACCAGAAGACGAAATCACCATACGCGAAACCAGCCTAAAATCTACTTATTTTGTTGCCCTCAAAGACAGTATTGACCCTAACCAAACTTTGCCGAGCTGGCTAAGCTTCGACCAGAAGAAGTTCAGCGCCAAAGTTACAGGGTTGCCACTGCGCGAGGAACAAGACCAAGAGATCGAAGAGCAATTAATTATTGAGTATTACTCACGTTAAATAATAAGGAGATTCAATGTTATACGATATCAATTTGCCAGAATTAAAAGAAGAAAAAACAACCGACAACTCAGCTCAATTTACGGTCGAACCGTTGTACCCTGGGTATGGAATGACTTTAGGAAACTCAATTCGCCGCGTATTGCTATCTAGCTTAGCCGGAAGCGCTATTACTGCTGTAAAAATTGAAGGTGTAAGCCACGAATTCTCAACTATTTCAGGCGTGCGCGAGGACATTATAGAAATCATCCTTAACCTCAAGCAAGTCCGCTTTACAAACCCTAACGAAGAGCCAACAACCCTAACTCTTAAAAAAGTTGGCGGAGTAGTAACTGCCGGTGATATTACAAGCGTTAATGGCGTCGAAGTGGTCAATCCAAAACTTGTTATCGCCAACCTAGATAACGCAAAATCAAAATTCGAAATGGAAATAATTGTCGAACAAGGCCGAGGCTACGTACCAGTAGAAAGCCAGAGCGGCGAAAAACTGCCAATCGGCATGATTGCAATTGACGCTATCTACACACCTATTAGAAGAGTACGATACAATGTTCAAAACACCCGAGTCGGACAAATGACTAACCTCGATAAGCTAGTCCTAGAAGTTGAGACAGACGGTACTATCACTCCCCGAGAAGCAGTTATGCAGGCCGCCGAGGTTCTTGTTGGACATTTCCAGGTGCTTGCAGGTCACGATGTTGTATCTGTCGGTAGCGGTGGAATCATGACTGCTTCAGAGCGAGCCGAAGCAGATATGGCCCAAATCGGCGTTGATGAAGTTAACTTCAGCCCCAGAACAGCAAATGCCCTGATGAACAACGACATCAAGACTATCAAAGATCTTATGGACCTCAGCCCTGCCGATCTTAAGGAGCTCAAGGGCTTCGGAGCCAAGGCCCAAGAAGAAGTAATAGATAAACTCGCTGAACTTGGCGTTAGCCAGGAGCCGATTGCCTAAAAAGGCAATCAGGATAATTAGAAAGACCATACCATGCATAGACACAGTAACATCGGAAAAAAGTTCTCAAGAGCCGCAGCCCCACGCCGGGCGCTAATGCGTGGCTTGGTCGACTCACTAATTCTTTACGAACGAATTGAAACTACCGAAATCAAAGCCAAAGAGCTAGCCCGAACATTCGACAAGCTTGTTACCAAAGCAAAAAAGCAAGACTTACACAATTATCGTCAGGTTCTCAGCTTTACTATCAATCCAGTCGCAGCTGAAAAATTAAATACTGACCTGGTACATGGCTTCCAGAGCCGAAACAGTGGCTACACAAGGGTTGTAAAAACGGGTAAACGATTGGGCGACGGAGCCGAAATGGCAGTCATCGAATTGATCCTAGATGCCGATTACACACCTGGTTCTAAGCAAGCTGAAGCTAAAAAAACAGTAGCCAAAAAAACCACGAAGAAAACATCAGCTAAGCCAGCTACTAAGGTTAAAACAGCTAAGACTAAAACTGCCGCTGTCACTGCCTCAAAAGGAGCAAAATAATGAAGACATATTCAGCTAAAAAATCAGAAGTCAGCCAGCAATGGTATATTATAGATGCGACAGGCCTAACCCTAGGCCGTCTAAGCACCAGGATTGCTGAGCTACTAATGGGTAAGCACAAACCAAGCTATACCCCGAACATCGTTTCGGGCGATATCGTAATCGTCACGAACTGTGCAAAAATAAAAGTTACCGGAAACAAGCTCGAGGCAAAGTTTTATTACCGACACAGCGGATACCCTGGTGGAATTAAAGAAACAAGCCTCAAGGATATGCTACAAAAGCACCCTAATCGCGTTATAGAGCATGCTGTAGCAGGTATGTTGCCAAAGAATAAGCTTCAGGACGAAATGCTCAAACATCTCAAGGTTTACGCCACTGATGAGCACAAGCACGATGCTCAAAAGCCAGAAATAATTAAGCTGGAGGCCAACTAAAATGTCAGAAAAAACACCAGAAAAATCAGCTGTCAATACAGCTCCAAAAGCTACAGCAAAAAACCATTACTACCGAGCCATTGGTCGACGCAAGCAGTCCGTAGCTGTTGTTAAGCTTTCCAAGGGTAAGGGCGAGATTACTATCAACACCAAGACGGCTATCGATTATTTTTCTGCAACCGAGGCCTACGTACACAACATCAAAGCTCCGCTTGACCTACTCTCAAAAAGCAAAGAGATGGATGTAGTGGTCAAGGTAGATGGTGGCGGACTCAGAGGTCAATCTGACGCTATCAGACTCGGAATAGCTCGAGCTTTGGTTGAGATGAGCGAAGATTTTCGTACAAGTCTCAAGAAGCACGGTTACTTAACTCGAGATCCACGCAAAAAAGAGCGCAAAAAGCCAGGATTACGCAAAGCTCGCAAAGCCCCACAGTTCTCAAAGAGATAAAAAAAGCCCCGCAGAAGCGGGCTTTTTTTATTGTTTTAGTAGATGACTTCTTTAACCATAAGACTTATAATATAATGTATGAGACGAAAGCAAATCGTTATTTTAATTTTGATTGTAGCCAGTTTTCTGGTTGTCGCCTCAATAGGCCTGAGGATCATCGAAAAAATCAGCTATGGCGAAGCATTTTATCGTACCACCTATATTAGTCTGACCCACCACGATAACTTCCATATGGACTCTTGGCCTTCGAGAGCGATAGTTATTTCGCTGGTATTAGCAAGCTTAGTTTTGCTGGCATATTTGCTTAAGCTTTTTGGCGAGTATATTATAGGACTAGGTGATGGATTAAAGCGTCGTAAAGTAAAGGCAAAACTTCTAAGAATGAAAGATCACTACATAGTATGCGGTATCGGACGAGTTGGTAGCCAAGTTGCTAGGGAACTAGCTTCAGAGAACCAGCTATTTGTCGCGATCGATAAAGATGAAGACCGGGTTAAGGAGGCCATAGCAATGGGCTACACAGCTTTCGTTGGGGATCCGACTAAAGAAAAAGACCTCCACAAGGCCAAGATTGAAAAAGCCAAGGGCATAGTAGCTTGTCTTGGCGACGATTCGAGTAATCTGTTTGTAACCCTAACCTCTCGCCAAATTAACCCAGATTTATTTATAGTATCAAGAGCTAATCGCGAAGAGAATATTACTAGAATTATGCGAGCAGGTGCCGATAAGGTTACCATGCCCAACCAGATAGGCGGGTTCCACATGGCCACGATGCTAATGCGCCCACACGTGATTGATATTCTTGATGTTTTATCGACCAACAAAAGCTCCGAGCTACAAGTCCAGGAAATAGTTATACCTCATAGCTCCAGGGTTAGTGGTCACCGACTTGAAAATATCCTAAAGCACGCCGAAGGCGTCAGTGTTCTGGCCCTCAATACCGCTAGCGGCAGTAGTCAGGTCCACCCGACAGGGAGAGAAGTAATTTACCCAGGCGACAAACTGGTAGTAATGGGTACCAAAAACCAGCTACAATCCATCCAGAAGCTTGTATAATAGAGCTATGATACATTTTACGTCAGGGGACAATAAGGTAACGATCGACATTTTGTATGAAGATAGCCGGGTTATTGTTATCAATAAACCAGCCGGTCTTGTAATGCACCCCAAAAACGAACGCGACGAATCTAGCAGTGTATTTAGTATCTTTCAAGATCAACTAGCCCAGAATAATGATCTGCGTGGTGGCATTGTTCACCGACTCGACAAAGATACCTCCGGAGTAGTTATTATGGCCAAAGATGAGCCTGCTCTGGAGTTCTTGCAAGCCCAGTTTGCCAATCGTGAAGTCGATAAGACGTACCTGGCCTTGGTCTGGGGGCACCTTAGCCACCCTAAGGCCCGAATTGAGCTACCTGTGCGGCGATCACTCAAGTCGCCCAATCTTATGGCCGTCCACCCTACAGGCAAAATGTCGGTCTCACAATACGAAGTTCTGACAGAATACCTCGATTATAGCTACCTCAGTGTCAATATCCATACCGGCAGAACTCATCAAATAAGAATCCAGTTTGCACACATCGGACACCCGGTAGTTGGCGACAAACTCTACGGCAAGAGGACTATGCCGGATGGACTCCAGAGACAATTCTTACATGCCGAAAAATTATCGCTAATATTGCCGGGTGAAAAACAAAAGAAGACCTTCGAGGCTCCTTTGCCAGCGGAGCTAAGTAGCTTCCTTAAGGGTCTGGCATGAGCGAGCTAATACTTCACCCAACTACGGCCAGCCAGCTCGATACAGCTGCTCTCCGGCCGACGCATGGCTATTTATTCGCAGGCGCTACCGGACTCGGAAAAACTAGTTCGGCCTTAAAGCTTGCAAAAACCTTACTCGGCAACCAAGCCAGTGCTGGCGATTTGGGCCGCTGGATTTTGTTCATTGAACCAGAGGAAGGCAAGAAGCTAAGATTAGCGCAGCTCGAGCGGGTCCATGACTTTGCTAACCATTCAAAACCAAGCAGTATAAATAGCAAGATCATAATACTCGATGGCGCGGATTTGCTAACAATCGAAGCTGCCAACTCTCTACTTTTGCTTCTCGAGGAGCCTCCACCATTTACAACCATCATTTTGGTGGCCGAACGCAAAGAAATGATACCCAAAACCGTCATCTCTAGACTACAGCTAATTAATTTTTATCCACCTACTACTAGCCAAATAGAGGCTTTAATTTCCGAATACAAAGTTTCGCCAGAGACCTACAGCGTAATCGGTCCTTACCCAGCTCGACTTATCTCGGCAAGTCTTGAGGATAGTGTTACCCACGAGCAGTTATTAGCCAAGGCCCAAAGTTTTTTAGAGGGTGGAATTTCTGACAGGTTAGTGGTATCATCTGGTATTGCTGATAAATCAGAGGCCAGAGTATTAATCAGTACAATCTCACGCAATATGCAGAAGCAGTCCTTTAGTCGGCATTGGTTTGTCCGAGCAAATAGCTTAATAAAAGCGCAGATACATCTGTACAATAATGGTAATCCTAAGTTTGTACTAGAGCATCTCGCACTGGAGTTTGAATGATATTTGAAGTAATTATATTTTTAGGCTTTTTTATTCTGACCTTCTTGCTTCTTAGTAAGTACAAAATCGGTCTAGTCGAATCAGTCGTTGAAAGTCTAGCAATTTTGCCCGTCAGCCACGATTCTCGACTAGAGAGCTTACAAGAAATTGCCAGCCGATATTATGCCGAGAAAAACTATCTGGCATCAGAAAAAGCCTACCTCAAGGTTTTGAAGGTAGATCATAAAAATAGCCTCGCTTATAGCCGCCTAGGTTTCATCTATTCTCATTTTGGTCAGGTTGATGATGCCATCGATTGCTTTCAGATAGTAGCTGATAATTATCCGAACTCAGCTAGTTATTACAATCTGGCCATGATGCTTTTTAAGAGTCGCCGATTCAAGCGTTCGGCTGCTGCTCTAGAAAAATCAATTGATATGGAAGAGACTCCCGCCCGGCTGGTGACGCTGGCACGGATTTACCGCGTGATAGGCTCTTACGACAAGCAAATCAAGGTGCTCAATAGGGCGCTTGAACTCGAGCCATCTGGCATACCAATTATGCTGCTTTTAGCGGAAGCGTATTTACACGAAAATCAGCCCTCTCAGGCTGCTACAATGTTTAAGGCGATATTGAAGATAGAGCCAGCCAATATTAGGGCCAAGCAGGCCCTTAGCTCTAATCCAGCCTTGAAGAAAATGCTTTAAACTGGTAGACTATAATTTGCTTTTGTATCTGTAAATTGTCAAATTAGCCACCCTAGCTCAGGGGTAGAGCACTTCCATGGTAAGGAAGGGGTCGCGGGTTCAAATCCCGCGGGTGGCTCCATACCAAACACATGCCGGGTTACCCAAGTGGTCAACGGGGGCTGACTGTAAATCAGCTGGCTTATGCCTTCGGGGGTTCGAGTCCCTCACCCGGCACCATGCCGACGTAGCTCAATTGGTAGAGCAGCTGTTTTGTAAACAGCAGGTTGCGGGTTCGAGTCCCTTCGTCGGCTCCAGCAATTATAAAAAGTATAAAAAGTTCTAAAAATTATGAAAAATCAAAAAACACCATCACACTCATTGTCGCTATCGAAAGATAAAAAAGTACTAGGAGTGGTCGGTGGTATTGCCGAGTATTTTAATTTCGACAAAGCCTTGGCTCGAATCGCCGCCACAATACTAATAATTATGTCAGGCATCATACCGGGTGTATTGGTATACCTGATTATCGGTGCAGTCATTAGACCCGAGGCCAAGACCCGAAAGCGCTATCACTAGAGTTGGTAGCTACTTCGAGTTGTTATTCCAGAAAACCCTGAGGGTAGTCAGCAAAATAATCGAGCCCAGCCCAAATAAGGCAATCAGCGACATCGCAGCTCTAATATCGGCCGGCTGCTCACCCCATATTGGCCGTAGTATTATAGGTATTATGGGTGCCGAAAAAAGCACAATTGGCTGCAATTGAAAGCTCTTACTGGGGGCTTTTTTTAATTTTGGAGCTTTTGTGATGTAGGCAAAAATAACAGATATAATAATAAAAAATAGTGTAATTTCTGCCAGCCACCCAATAAAGTTAAGGTAGGGAACACCGAAAAATATTCCTCCTTTGGTCCAAATATAGACTTTGTTCACTGTCGAGTTTACAGGATCGGCAGCAAGGTCGGTAAGAGTGGCTATTAAGCCCCCCAGCAAAGCAAACCAAATTATCTTTGGGCCTTTGATTATTTTAAAATCACCAAGTAAGATACGGACGACCCAGTAGGTAGAGTAGGTGATGGCAAAGTAGGTCAGCATCAGTAGGGGCGGTACTCCTCCTACGAGAGGGCCGTTATTTAGCAGGTTGTAGTAGTAGTCGCCAAATATCTTTCCGGTGCTAACGCCAAGGTATTCAGTAGTATAGCTAACTATAAATATCACAATAAAAAACAATATAATATTTTTGCGCCCCAGGTACTTACTGCCATGCATAAAAATAAATACAGCGGGCAAAAAATATATTAAAAGTGACAGCAAGCCGCCACCAAAGGACACCAGACTGGTCAGCACTATAAGCGCCAAAATAAACCAGCGAAAAGTACTGCTCTTATCTATTTTTGTGTTGGAGTCTTTTATAGCTTTCATAATATAAATATTACACTTATGTTTGGCTATCTACAACAAAATTAGCCATTAGTAGTTGCAGTTTGTTATACTATCTTACAAGCATATGCGTATTACTATCAACTCACTCTACTGGTACTTTGGTATTCCGATTGTCCTTTTTTTGGGCATCAGAGGCCTAAGGCAGTACAAGGCTACTGGCAATTTGCTCGATAGGTGTATTGGCTGGATGGGCATATTTTTTACATTCAGCCTAGTGGCCTACGGTCTAGGACCTATACTCTCCGCTGATTCGGCAATACTAACATATTCGACTATTCTTGGTGGCTTATTCCAATTCATTGCTCTATTTTTTTTATGGTTAGCAGTAGCCAGATTATATTCACCCAAAAGTAAGCTAGGGGCAAACCTAATAGTCGCTTTTGATGTATTTCTAGTGATCGTCGCTAGCTACTTGTCGATAACCCAAAATTTAGCTACCCCTACTACCATCTCACAGCTAGCAAATGGCTTCTGGGTAATTAATTATGTTCCCAGACCGGCCCTAGATATAGCGACCTCCCTGCAATACGCCTGCTTACTTTTAATGGGCGCAATATTCGTCTACCAAGCATTAGCAATTACTAATAACAAAACTAAGAGCCGCACCATACTTCTGGGCTCAGCATTATTTATGGTCGGAGTTTTATCTTGTCTTCGTCCATTTGTTATAACAGTCTCGGATACAGCCTTTCAATACCTCACTATTATCATAGCTACAGTGGTCGCCGCACTAATAGTCGGTAGTGCCATTTCAGCTAAAAAAACGAACTAAGCTAGGCTCTAAAGAACGCTCTCGATCTCACTCTTTACACTATTGTGCTGGCTGGCTATCTTAGAATTGACTGTTGGTACTGCCAAATAAAATACCGAACCAGAACCAACCTCGCTGTTAAATTTCAACTGCGAGCCAATCCTGGCAGCTAGCTTAGAGGCGATATGCAAACCAAGTCCCGTACCTTCGGACTCCCTTGTCAGTGGGTCCTCGGAGCGCCAAAACTTTTCAAAAACTTTTTTCTGTTCAGACTTAGATATTCCAATTCCTGTATCGTTGACAGAAATCTGCACTAAGCCATCATTGTTGATATCAGTAACAATTGTTACTCCACCCTCGCGGGTATATTTGATAGCATTCGATATTAGGTTCCGTACTATTTCCTTAAGGTACAGTTGAGAAGTTGTAACCTTTGGCAAGTTCGGCTGTGTCTCGAATTTGATATACAATTTTTTACGCTCAGCTTGGTTAGTGAAGGCAATTTTAAGATCATCAAGTATGGTGCCAACATCAAACACCTCTACTTCAAACTTGTCAGTTTCTTTTTCGGCCTTCGATAGTGTCGAGAGGTCATTGACCATTTCTGCTAGTGATATAACCTGATCGTGGGCTTTTTTGATTGATTTAACAGTTTGGTTGCTGTCACCAAGCTGTTTTTTGGTAGTCATCTCAGCCATCGATATGTTGGCTTCTGTTATAGCAATAGGAGTGCGCAGCTCGTGGCTAACAACTGCTATAAAATCACTCTGCTCATCGTCGAAAGATTTTTGTTTAGTTATATCTCTGAGCAAAAAGGTGTAGCCATTTTCATGGGTTATGGGGTTATCGAGCTTGGTCCGGTTAATTCCTATCTCGAGGCTGATATTTTCGTTGCCTATTTTGGTGTAGTACTCCGACATCTTGGACGAGTAGGCAGTTGATCCTGCAACGCTCATAATATCGACCGGTTTATTATTGGCATCATATAGCTTCAGGTAGTCGCCAATACTATGGTCTTCGATACTATCGTTAGTATCAAATAGCTCTAGTGCAGCAGAATTATAAACATTTATTTTTCCACTGTCGTTCACCGCAATAACAGCGTCAGACATGCTATTAATGAGTGCCACTAAACGCAAATGCTCGTATTCGGCCTTAACAACCTTGCTTGCAAGACCTTCACGATATATTTTTGTTCCAAGTATTACCTTGCTCAGTACCAAGATAGTACCTATAATCACGGTCAGCCAAGGGATAATACTTACCAGCTTATCGATATTCATAGGTGCCTGCTGATAAGCCACGCCCACAATCACCGCTATCGACATAAATACAATATCGACCGCAAGACCAACTTTTTGGTAGTAGTAGTCATTAAGGTAGCCGAGCAAAATCCACAGAATTAGGTAATACGAGAGAGTCGGTACGATAGCAATAACAACAAATGCCAACGCAATGTGGTAAGCCCCAAGGTAGAGAACATGACGCTTGGTAAACTCTAAGGAAGGTATAAAGTGCGTAAATGAGAATAGCACCAGCACAGCCACGGTTGGCCAGATGAGGTACGGATTGGTGGTATAGAGTGTCTTGGTAAAGTAGCCGAGCACAATTAGTAGCGCCGTCGCGACCACCAGCGGAGTGGTGGAGTTGGCATCTATCAGCGAATCTTCAAATTGGCTAAGCTTAAGCTTGTCTTTGTCCATATTTATTTATTATAACTGAAAATGCTTTTGTTTAATATCGTATAAAGCGCT
>Ga0209086_10000921_pt1 | contig 24158 bp, 23 predicted proteins | sample M_130207_XF_Meta_FD_187312 | JGI IMG/M metagenome (GOLD analysis project Ga0209086, IMG submission 187312) | Freshwater microbial communities from Lake Montjoie, Canada to study carbon cycling - M_130207_XF_MetaG (SPAdes) (version 2) | ecosystem: Environmental > Aquatic > Freshwater > Lake... | reverse complement strand
GTCCGCCCACACGGCGTCCGCCTCGGCGAGGGTGATCCCCTCCGCGGATTCGGGCACGTCGCCGGCGGTGAGCAGGTCCTTGGGTGCGTCCACCGTCGATAGCTGGGAGCACGCGATAGACTTCCCCCATGGCGAAGCAGGTGGATTTCCTTTGCGATGAGTGCGGCTATCGACTATCCGCCACGGACGCGGTGGCGTGTTCCGAGTGCGGCACGCCACGCGGCGGGAGGCGTTTTTCGCAGTTGTCAACGATGCGGATCGAGTCGCTCACGCGCGGAGTGCTGCTTCTGCGGTATTCGCGAACAGCGGCGATCGTAGTCTTGTCGGGTTTCGCTGCAGTGCTCATGGGTACCCTCGTACTCGGAGCCTGTCGTTCGATTTCGCAGGTGGCGCTCGCGTGGGCCTGCTACAACCACGCTCGCGGCATCGAGCGAGATTGTCTACGAGACGCGAATCGGTACTACCAAGACAAGTTCGACGAACTGGGTTGTGCTTTGAAGCCAGGCGGTGGTCAGGGCGCAATCGTCGAGATTCTCGATGCACAGAAGCTTCAGAAGGGAGAAGGGCTTGAACCCGCGAGTGCCAACTGACGATCTTCCCGAAGTCCCAGCGGGCGTCGACTACGGCGACGGCGCCGCGGTCTGCTCCCTGATGCTGACATTTCTGTTCACACTCTTGCTTGTCGGCATCTTCACTTTCTACACGCCCGATCGATTAGTTCTCGCCGTGGTGGGCGAGTGGCTGAAAGGATCGGAGTGGTTGAAGTGCGCAGGAATCGGCGTGTTCCTGGGACTTGTTTTCCTCTTCTGCGGCGTAAGTTGGCTGACACTTCACAGACTGTTCGTTCGGTCGGCGCGTGCGTCGCGTTGAGCGTCGTGGTCTTTGGCAGGGGTGCGCTGAACAGGTCCACCGCTTATGAGAGATTTTCGCGGCCCAAGGGGCCGAGAGGAGTCTCCGATGAAGCGTTCGAGGAGGAAGCGGCACCGTCCCGAAGAGGTGGTCGCGAAGCTGAGGCAGGTTCGACCCGCGTGAGCCGCGACAACGCTCACTCCGACTCATCACCCAAGACTTCCGCGTTCCGCGCCCTGCGCGCCGTCCAGATTTCGCCCGAAGCGCCGCAGGCGTCGTGAAGCAGGCACTACTGCCACGGACCGTCCTTTGCGACTCGGACAAACGAGTTGCCGTCATGACGAAACAGGCCGCTTGTTCCGCCCAGCCACAGCCGTCCGCTGCCGTCTTCCATGATGGTGAACGCGAGCGTCGTGATTTCGTCCTGTTCATGCACTTTGGCGAATGCGTTGCCGTCATATCGATACAGGGGAGAGCGCTTGCCGGCGAACCAGATGTTGCCGGATCGATCTTCGTGCATGCACCAGATCTCTTTGCCCTCAACGATGCCAAGCTCGGTGAAGTTGGTGAAGCGCCTTCCATCGAACCGACTGATGCCTCCATGAGTCGTCCCGAACCAGATGTTTCCCGACTCGTCTTCGAGAATGCTGCTGACGGCGTTGTTTGGCAGGCCGTCGCGTTCCGAAATGTTTCTCAACACCTTTCCGTCGTAGACGTACGCTCCTCCGTTGGTGCCGAACCACACATGGCCTCTGCGGTCCACCGTGATGCAGTGCACGATCTTGCCGCTGGTCACGCCTCTGGTCGGATCGGGCGGCGCCTCTGGAAGTGCGAAGGGGAGGAACGTCTTTCCGTCGAATCGGCAGACGCCCTCGAGGGTGCCGATCCAAATCACGCCGCTCGCGTCAACGGCCATGCTCCATACATCGGCGCTGATCAAGCCGTCCTTTTCGCCGAAGCTCGTAAATGACTTGCCATCAACTCGGGTGATCCCGCCGGTCGTTCCACACCATGCATTCCCGGCCTTGTCTTCGACGATCCTTTTGATCGTGACTCCGCGGCCGAGATCATCCTTAATTTCATAGCTGGTCAATGTTCTTCCGTCGTTGCGGAGCAGATCGCACTCGCCGCCGATCCAAAGCGTTCCGCGCGAATCCTCGAACACGGTTCGCACGACTCCGCGTATCTCCGAAGCTGGGTTGACGTCGATCACGAGCGAAGCCGCGCGCGGTTGCACATCTCGCGCTTGTGGCAAGTGGACAGCGTCTTGAGTGGATGGCGGCTGATCGAGTGTCGAGGGGGGGCGACTGTCCGTATCGGTGCTTCGCGCGGATTCCGGCGGTTTGATGCACCCGGCGGTCAACAATGTGACGCCGACGAATAACGCAACGATGGACCAGCGGATGTTGAAGACTCTCATGCGCGGAGCTCCCTGTTGATTCTCTGACGGGGCGCTCCAATCGGCCCACCAACCTTCGACGCACGATACCTCTCCCCATAAGCGGCGACAGCGCCTGCTTCGATTCATCACCCGAGACTTCCGCATCCCACGCCCTGCGCGCCGTCCAGATTTCGCCCGAAGCTCCTCGGCTGCTTATGCGTTCGTGGATTTCGGCCTCTGAAACTGTGAGCCAGCGACAAACGGGCCGCGCGGTCTCTCGATGCGCGCAATCCGAAAGCAACGAGACAATGCGCGAGCACGCCCGCGAAGGTCGGCCAGACACTTGGCCACGCCACTCCGCTGGCCCACCCCGAGAGACCTCCACGCACGCAACCCTTTGTCGCAAAATGCGAACGCCCCGGCCGTGAGGCCAGGGCGTTCACTCTTAACCTGCTGGCGCGCCAGTTTCGCGCGCGCTCATCAATTTCACGCGGCCTTCGGCCGCTGATCGGAAGTAGTCAGGGCTGGACGGGCTTCGAACGATTGGTGGGTTCCAGAGTGCAGAGAGGGCTGGATGGGCCCTCGTTGCGAGCTGGACTCAGGGCTCTAGGTCTCTCTACTCGCCCCGCACCATGTCCATCTGGGTGAGCGGAGGCAGGGCCCGATCAGGTACGAATCGATTTGCAAGATACAAGAAGCAACTATAGAATAAATGATTTGGCGAGAGAACACATCTAATTGCAAAGGAAAGAATCATGAAATCATTGCGCGCGTATTTTGTAATGTCGGTCGCGATGCTCGCGGCTTGTCCGACCGCGGTGGCGACAACCTATTACCTCTCCGGTACTCAGCGGCACACGGACTTCACCCTGCGCGCCACGGATCGAATCATCGCTGCGGGTAATCTGCGATTGGAATGCGCGCGTGATGCAAGGATCGAGGGGACAATCACTGGGTGCCCCGGATTCAAAATCGAAGTGGTCGCGGCCAATGAACTGCATGTCCGAGGAAGCATCGTCGCTGGCCACGGAGTAGACGGCGACGACTGTCTTGAGGCGGGTACGAACGGCGGATCCGTCGAACTGAAGGGCACGACATTCTTTCTGTACTCCTCGACGGACATCCGTGGCGGACGTGGAGGTGATGCCGGACCCAGCACACCGGGTGCGGCAGGTGCTGGAGCAGCAGGCGCCGCCGTCCTCGCTCCTGTGGCTGGGACAAACGGCGCTGCTGGCAGCACATGCCCATGAGGACCTTTTGCGTTTTCTGGTCGCTGTGCGCGCTCCTTACTGGTGCATTGCTCTTGCGTACGGACGCCGTGTTGTTCGACAGTGCAACTTGGGATGGCTATCGCTTTGCGCTACGGATGTCGGACAATGATGACCTGAGATGGTGGCGCGACAATGTCGGGGTCGCGCCACCTCCCATCGCGTCAGTTTCGGCGGTACCACCTGATTTGCCATCGCGACCTGGCAATTCCGAGCATCCCGACGGCGGTAACGGATCGGATGGGGGCTTCGTTCCGCGATTAGCCAGCTTGCAGGGCTTCGGTCGGAACGGGATTGTTGCGATGTCGATTCGATCGACCAGCAGTGCGATCCTCCATGGCGATGCTCTAGGTTGTAGCGACGGACGGTTTGCATTCCGGATTGGGGTCGCAGCGCCCATTCTTTTAGTTGAGCGGGTTTACATTTCCACGCGGCAGGCAAGTGCCGCGAATTCCACTCCGACATATCCGTCAGGCCCAGGATGGGAGCGAAGGCCAATTTGGGGGCGACTGACGGCGGCGTCGGTTGTAGTCGGTGCCGTAATCGCGCTGCCAATCGCCGCTGCTTGGTGCTGGTGCTACGCGTTCGGCGGGCGCCTGCTCCGTCGGATGCGTGGTGGCTGCGAGCGATGTGGGTACGACCTGAGAGCAGTTCCAGACGCGACTGGACGATGCCCGGAGTGCGGCTTCGAAGGCAAGCGACCACCCTCACGGGCTCGGCTTGGCCTTCGCTCTGATGACAGGGGTGCGCTGAACAGGTCCACTCCTTCTTGAGAGACTTTTGCTCACCACGCGGCCGAGAGAGGTCGCCGCTTGATGCGTTCGAACAGAAAGTGTCATCGTCCCAATGAGGTCGTCGCGAGGTTGAAGCGGGTTCACCCCCGCGTGAGCTGCGACAATGCTCACGTTGATTCATCACCCGAGACTTCCGCGCTCCGCGCCGTCCGGATTTCGCCCGAAGCGCCTCGGTTGCTTATGAGTTCGTGCAATTCGGCCTCTGGAACTGTGAACCAGAGACAAATTGGGGCGCGAGGTCTCTCGATGCGCGGAGAGACAATCCGGCGAGACCTCCGCGACGGTCGGCCAAGCACTCGGCCACGCCACCGCGCTGGCCCACCGCGAGAGAGCTCCGCGCACGCAACCCCTCGTCGCAAAAGCGCGTACGCACGCCGCACAACGCGAACGCCCCGGCCGTGTGGCCGGGGCGCTCACTCTGAACCGTTCGGCGCGCCAGTTTCGCGCGCGCCCATCAGTTTCACGCGGCCTTTGGCAACTGACGGGAAGTAGGACGGCACGTACTTGCCCTCACTGCCGACCATCACGGGCATGGGGGACGCCGAAAGGTAGCGACGGGAAAACCGGCGGCCCCAGATTGCCGAATATTCATTTGTGAAAATCTGTTGCCAAATGCGGTTGACAGCACGGTGGCGACTGGTAAGGGTGCCCTTGATAGCAAACCGGCAGCTGCAATGCGCGCTTCGAGGGGTCGGCAATCCCAGCGCGAGAGGCCGGAGAATGCTGAAACAAACTGGGGAATCACATGCTGGGGATTAATTCAAAACGAGGCGCACTTGAACTGTCGCGGGTATCGCGTTTTGTCTGCGCCATGTTCGCGCTCGGAGCCATCGCGCCACACCTCATGGCGCAGACGACTCCTGTCGCGGCGTACAAAGTCGATCCCTCCCCCGGCGCAGTCGCAGGCCCGTCGGTCGAGGCGGACAGTGTCGTAGTTGGCCAGAACTACACATTCGTCCTCTGCGAGGCGTCGGGTCGGGAGATGCTTTGCGGCCTTTCGCCTGCGCCGGCCGGATCGCAAGATGGCGACACAGCATTGACCGCAGTCGGCTTCGCGACGCAGCAGCGCAGCCAGCTGCTCGGTTCGTGCCTCCAGTTCACCGAGCAGGTCGGAGACACGCCGGTGCTGTGCACGGTGGGCGTCACCGCGTCGATGTACACCGTCGAACTCGGGAATGGCAACGTTCAGCAGGTCGCTGGTGAAGAGTCGATCCGAGCCTACACGTCGCCTGCGGGGACCTTCATCGTTCGCAGCCTGCATGCGTTGGCGGTCGTCGACATCACGCCGCCCCGCGCGACACACTTCATCGTCGGCGTGGCGGACACGAACGGTCAGGTGACTGAACTCGCAACGTGGGCGCTCGACGTCGCGAGCCAGCCCATGCTCCAGGAACTCGCGGATGCGGGTGAGGCTGTTGTGCTGGAAGTTGCAGGCACACTGAGATTGGCGCAGGACTCGACCGCGATCGACGCATGCATCGCACACTGCTCGCTTGAGATGCGTGAGGAAGAGGCCCGGCTTTGGGGAGTGCTGCAGAACGAGCTGGCGGTATGTAACAACCTCGGCTTCTGGGATTCGGCAACCCAAGATCGGATTCGCGATTGTGCCGGGTCCGGAGCGATTTACTTCGGAGTGGGCGGCACAGTCGTAGGCGCCTGTTGGACGGGACTACCCATCGGTGTTGGGACAGCGATATTCTGCAGCCCTGGCGGCCCACTCGGCGTAGCTGGCGGATTCGTGGTCGGCTTTGCGGTGGGGTGCGGGCCGGGCGCCATAGTCGGCGGTGGCTGCGGCACCTTCTTTGGCACGGTCGTTGGCGGTTGCTACGGCTACTTCACAGCCGACAATATTTGTCGCGATACCGCATGGGATCGCTACAAATTGGGAATCGAGAACGCCGCCGCTGCGTACCATGCTTGCCATACCGTCCGATGCGGGGGGTGAATGACCGCCCTGTCGCGGTGCTGGAGGATGCGTTGTCAAGCTCGAGACAAGCCGACCAAGGCAGGAGGCAAGGTCAAGCTTTGATCTGGCTGTGGCGTGCTTTCAGCTATGCGGGGGTCTTGTCCTTCATCGCCGTGATGTGGATTCAGAGCTGGCATGCGGTTAGTTACGGCGTCATGTTGGCATCGGCAGCCTGGGCGGTGCTCGCTCTCTGGGTCCCGACCGTTCGCATGTTCTTGCGCAAGCATGAAAGATCGCGGGCGCTTCATGAAGGATTGGATGTGTGCATCGCATGTTGGTCGATTCGCGCACTCCGGCCCGATGACCAGCACTGCTCGGAATGCGGCGCACCGCGCGCGTGCCCCGCTTGCAAGCACCGCATCAAGTCGGACCAGTGTGCCTGCCCCGAGTGCGGTCGCGCGGTGTGGGGCCGTCTGCCACGTGAGACGAACAAGTGATGCGTCCACGGCCGCGGAGCGCAGTGAAGTAGAAACGTGTTGGCGAGAGCGTCGGCGATCGTGCCGTGTGGCGTCACCTCTGTTGATGGCGGCCTCTGACGGGGATGCGCTGAACAAGTCCACCCCTGGTATGAGACTATCACGGCCCCGGGGGCCGAGAGGCGGCTCCGTTGAGGCGTTCAATCAGGAAGCGGCACCGTCCCGAGGAGATCTTCGCGGAGCTGAGGCGGGTTCGCTTCCAGATCGCCGCGACGTCGCTCACTCCGACTCATCACCCGAGACTTCCGCGTCCCGCGCCCTTGGCGCCGTTCGGATTTCGGCCGAAGCGCCTCGGTTGCTTATGAGTTCGTGCATTTCGGCTGCGGGAACCGTGAACCAGAGAGCTTTCGGGGTGCGAGGTCTCGCGATGCGCCCGATCCGAAAGCATGGAGACAATCCGCCGCAGTCGCGGCGACGGTCGGCCAGCGCACCCGACGCACCTCGCCTCTGGCCCACCACGCGAGACCCCCGCGCACGCAACCCGTTGTCGCAAAAGCGCGTACTAGTCGCGCAAAACGCGAACGCCCCGGCCATGAGGCCAGGGCGTTCACTCTTAACCTGCTGGCGCGCTGATTTCGCGCGCGCCCATCAGTTTCACGCGGCCTTCGGCCGCTGATCGGAAGTAGGGCGGGCTGGACGGGTTTCGAACGTTTCGAGGGATCTAGCTCGCAGAAGAGAGCTGGATAGCCCCTCGTGGCGCGCTCAGAACAGGGTTTTAGATCTCTCTAGTTCCCCCGCATCGGTCCCCTCCGCGTGAGCGGTGGCAAAGGAGCAATCTGAAGCCCCAAGAAAGCTACGGTCACGATCTCCCCCAAACCGCACGTCCGCATTCCGGACAGGCGCACTGGCCAACGAGCAGGCGTTGCCCGCAAGCCGCACAGCCGCGGGGCGATCCGCATGATGGGCATGACTGATCCGTGGATCCGAGGACTCCAGGCCACCGGCAGGATGGACAGACGTCGAATCCTGCAGATACCAACTGCTTGCGCAAAAGACGGGAGATGGCAAGGACTGCCAGAAACATCGGCAAAGCGCCTGACGCGAGCATGAGCATCGCTATCACTAACACCGACGGCGCGCGACTGGCCCATCCAAACCAAAGGACGAAGCTCCCCATGACGCCGAGGATGGCCAGCGCCCCCATGGACCAAAGCATGCTGCGCCACCGCCGAGCGAGGAGCGGTCTGTTGAGTTGGTCAAGATCGACTTGCATACTGAGTAGTGGAGTTGTCAGAGTACTTCGTGCTTCGCACCATACCCCTCCGCGTGAGCGGAGACATCACGCACGGATCACCGTTCGCACGAACGAAGGCTGCCACTAAGTCAACGAGTACCCTTGCAACCGCAAGGGCACCGACCATCGCCACCCAGCCCATCATCATCCTCTTCGACGGCGTCTGCAACCTCTGCAGCGGAATGGTGCGGTTCGTGATCGCGCGCGATCCGCATGCGCGATGCCGGTTCGCGGCGCTGCAGTCCGAGGCGGCGCGCGCTGCGTGCGCGAAGGTGGGTTACGAACTGCCCGCCTTCGACACGCCGAGCACGATCGTGGTCATCGAGGGCGGTCGAGCACTCGAGCGTTCCGATGCAGCACTTGCCATCGCGAGGCGCATGTCGTCTCCGTGGCCGATGTTCGGCGTGTTCCGCGTGCTGCCGCGCGGGCTTCGCGATGCGCTGTACCGCTTCGTGGCGCGCAACCGATACCGATGGTTCGGGCGCGCCGAGGCGTGCATGGTGCCCAGGGCCGAGTTTCAAGAGCGGTTTCTCGACTAACCATCGAATCCAGCGAGGGTGTCGGCGACGATATCGGGCCGGGATCGCCCATGAGATCATCCCACCATGACGGCTCACTCGGCTACGTCAGCCCCGAAGTCGATCCTCAAGTTCTTTTGCTTGGCGCTCGAATTCAGCCGCGTTAGCCGTTCGAAACTTCTCAAGATTTTCAATCCTCCAGCGAATGGCCGGAAAGTCCTTCGCGTGTTTGCACTCAAGGAGGGACCAATCGGGTGCTGCTCGCGCTAGACCAACGAGAAACGTTTTGTGCTTGTCACTGATGCGAGTCGGAAGTTCGCCGAAGAGCCGAACTCGCGCTTGAAGCAGCGTTTCCAGAGTCACTGGTTCTCTCGTCATGCCGACAAACGTGGACTGATACTCCTGCGCGATGTCTTTGGGCGTCGCGAAGAGCACTTCGTGCATCGGCCGATTGTGCCCGGCAAGGTATGTGACAAAGCACTCGACCGTCCTCTCTGTGAGTCCATCGGCTTCGTACATTTGCGCGACATCAAAGAGGTCTCGTGGGTGCTGGCGATCAAGGGCGGCGACAATCTTGCTCCCATAGAGTTCCTCAACCGCAAGCGTGGGCACGGATAGTTCTACGCTGAACATTTCAGCGGTACGTGCTGAGAGTGGTCGCTTCTCAACCGGGAGCACCGTTCCACGGAAGACGAGATTGATTTCGACTTTGACTTGAACTTGGGTGTTGCTAACCAACAACTTGCTGTCGCCAATGTCTGAGGCAGAGGTGGTCTTCACCTCAAGCTTCATTCCACGGAGCCTTTTCGCGATGGTTCCGATCTCATCTGAAATTGCTTTAAGTGCCGCATCCCTCGGCGTTTCCCAAGAGGTGTAAGCCACGTCGATATCCACAGAGAGTCGCGGCATATCGCGCACGAAGAGGTTGATGGCGGTTCCGCCCTTCATGGCGAAGATGTCGCTCCGAAAAATTTCGGGCGCTACGGTGAGCAGCAGTCTGACTGTATCGGCGTAGGCTTTATTCATTGGGCTTGAGTGTCAGCAGTGAACCGTCAGGGAGGCGGTTTATCCACCGCCGATTGCTGCCCACGCGGATATCAAACTGTGCGTAGAGTTGTTCTACATCCAAGAGCCCAGTCTCACGGCTCCACTTGAGAAAGAGTCGAACCGCTTTGACGGCCGTGCAGCAAGCAAGAAGTTTGCCCGCCACGTCGGTCCGGAAATTTCTGAGCCCTTCAAAGACGTTTCGAGTCTCCTCCAGCATCTCGTAAGTGCCGACCTGGTAGAGCATCTCAAGAGTTGCTCGCTCAGGCGTTGAGACACGGAGACCTTCGGTTTCTCCGGGAGGTGTTGTCACTGTAGATTCGGCGAACTTCTCATTCGGCCAGTCGAAGAGGTGGGCGGAGACATAGCGAGCAGGAGTCAACGAGGTGAACCACGCGGGAAGTACAAATCGACCTTCGCCCCAGAGGACGAGCGTTTCTCGCATGGCGAGGTTGTGCTGTACACCGTGGAGGGCGAGGGCCGATTTCCCTCCGACATGGAGCCCCTGCACTTTCGTTTGGAGAAACTTGACAGCACCGTGTGGCGAAAGTTGGTCGCCAGGAAATGCATAGACCCCGTGCCCGAGACGGACGAGCCAGCCCTCTTTGGCGTAGTACGAAGCAGCTTTAGCACTTATGCCAAGGCGCTCCAGCGTGGCCACATCGAAGGGAGTTCCTCTGTGAAGCCCTAACTGAAGCCGCTTGATTAAACCATGTCTACGACTTCGCTCCATATGTGAATTATATCGCCATTTCAAATCACTTTCCATACAAGTGTTTGGAATAATCGCTGAAATGTCTATTTGGTCGGAAGTTTCAAGCAGTTTCAAAGCACTATACAGAACAAATCCAAAGCTCTACCCTTTACGGCGCTCTGCCATTAGGCAAGTTATAGGTCAGATGGCCTCACAAAAGACCGGCCGATGAGTGCCAGGACCTGCTTAGGGGTGTGCTCACGACCAGCGTGCGCAAGTGGGTGCATACCGGTCACATAGGTGACACAAGTGGCCCACCCCTCGAAATCCCTGCGCGGAAAGCGAGAGACGCGCGCTCGTGGAGGACGCGACTCTCGTGCATTTGGCGAGGGCTGCTGTTCGCAACCACTCTTGAAGTAGTCAGGGCTGCACGGGATTCGAACAATTCACGCCGCCGACGCGTGGAACCGTACGCCGACTGCTCGCGCCACCCGAAGGATCGTGTCAAGGCTCGGATTGCCGTCCTCGCTGAGCGCCTTGTACAGACTCTCGCGGCTGAGGCCCGACTGCTTGGCGACCTTGCTCATGCCGACGGCGCGGGCGATGTCACCGAGCGCGCGCGAGATGCCGGCTGCGTCTTCAAAACTCGCGAAGCAGTCGCCCCGCATGATGCACCGGCGTCTGGATGCCGCTTTCACGAAGCGCGTACCACAGCAGCGTGGCGTTGATGCCGAGAATCGGAATGCCGATCCGAGGCTCCAGCTTCTCCGCCACGGCCGTCATGCCCATGTTGGTGCCGCACTGCACCACGGCATCCAGGCGATTGGCCTTGGTCGCAAGCAGCTCCAGCACCGCGCGTTCCTTCGCCTCGTTGGGAATGTGCGCGATGTGCTGCGCATTCGCGCAGGCGAAGCCGAAGGTCGACACCACCTCGAACCCCATGTCGCGGAACATGCGCGCGGCCGACTCGTTGCCCGAGCGCTCAAACGGCGTGATCAGGCCGATGCGTCGCGCTCCGAAGCGCTGCAGCGCAGCCTTGGACGCGTCGTGCCAGGTGGCCCACGAGAGCACGCTTCCCTGCATCAACTGATCTGCCGTGGCGCGGATCGGCTCGATGCCCGAGATGATGTGCTCGAGGCTCATGCCCAGGATCAGGTATTGGGGTCCCGCCAGCATCGCGCTGTTTACCGCGCTTGCCACGCCTGAGCAAAAGTGCCGGCGGTACTGCTCGATGCCCTCGGGCGAGCCCACGTCGGGCTTGGGCGTGAGCACCGGGCTGGTGTGAAGGCCCACGCCGTCCAGGCCGTGCTCGCGGTTGCGCACCACGATGTTCCAGAGCTCGCTCTCCATCGTGGTGTTGGTGGCAGGAATCAGCAGCCCGAACCGCCGTCGATGGCTGCATGCGTCGGGGTGTCCCGATGAAAGCTTCGCCACATCGAAGGCGGTAGTGGGTTCGCCGTTCAGCACCGGCCCGGGGGGCGCGATCGCGGGCATCGGTGGCTCGCTCACGTTCGGGATGAACACGGGGCGGCCGGACAGGGCACTCTGGGTCGTGCTGCCGGCACGACTGTCCGATGGTCGATCGACAACTTGCCATGGCGACGGTGATGCTTCGACGCGAGAAAGAAAGGTCGAGCTGAGCAGCGCAGACGCGCCGGAGGCGATGGCCGAACGGCGGGTGAGCATTGACCCACGGTAGCAGGGAGGGTTGGCGGATGCCGTGCTGCCTTGTCGCAATGCGCTCCCGTGCGGATGCCCGATCCGGACACCGCGAAGGGAGCGCCATTCGCGCGCACCTTCCGTCATGATGTACGGCTCAGGTCTCGCCGCCCGCCAGCTTCGCGACCAGCTCGGCATGACTCCTCACCCCCAGCTTCGCATAGCTGCGCTTGCACATCGTGCCGACCGTGTGCACCGAGAGGCCGAGGCGATTCGCCACATCCTTGTGCGCCAAGCCTTGCACAAGGGCACGCATGCGAGGGGCGGCCAGACACTCGGCGACGTCACCTCGCTGGCCCACCCCAAGAGACCTCCGCGCACGCAACCCCTTGTCGCAAAACGCCGTACGCACGCCGCAAAACGCGAACCCGTGATTTCAGTTTGGGGCCGTGAGTCCAGGGCGTTCACTCTGAACCGTGGGGCGCGCCGATTTCGCGCGCGCCCATCAGTTTCACGCGGCCTTCGGCCACTGATGGGAAGTTGAACGACACGTACTTGCCCTCGCTGTCGACCATCACGGGCATTGGGATCTCCGTGAGGTTCCGACGCGGAGCCCCGACGGCTCCGGATTGCAGATTGTTCATTTTCGAAAATCCGTTGCCAAATGCGGTTGACAGCACTGTGGCGTCTGGTCAAGGTGCCCTTGACGGCAATCCGGCAGCTGCAGTCCGCGCTTCGAGGGGGTCGGCAATCCCGGCGCGGAGAATGGGAAATCCTGAAAATCACTGGGGAATCACATGACGAAGATCAATTCGGTGCGACGGGCGTTGGGACTGTGGTGCGCGTCCCTGGCGGCGGGAGTTTGGTTGGGGGGCGCGGTCTCCGAGTGTCGGCGATCCGCTCGATTCTGGTTGCGCGACAGCGCCTGGTTCGCGTTTTTGCACGATTGCGTCGCCCAGTTTCCTCGATCCGCGGGAATCGCGATCAGCGTCGCGGCGATCCTTCCGTGGTGCCAGCCTCGACTCCAGTCATTTGCTGCCGCTGACTGGACGATCGAGGACCTCGACGGGGATCAAGAGGCTGAGAGGCTGCTGCTTCGGCTGAGTTCGTCTCACGGCGCCGCTCCGTTGGCGGAAATCTGGTTGTCGCATTCTCGAGGGCAGCAGGTGCGGATGCTGGTACTCGAGGCGGGGGAAGCGCCCGCGTTTGAATTGTGCGGAAGCATTGACGACATGGACAATGATGGAGCGTTCGATTTCATTATTACGACGGTCCGCGCGACCGAGGACGGTGGCCAGCAGATCCGGGCAAGATTGCTTCTTGGTCCGCAGTTCACCTATGCAGCACAGATCGTCGGGGGTTGGAGTGGATCGGGAGTCCAAGCCCCAACCCTGATCCAGATGCCTGGTGACATAGTGCCCACCGGAGCGGTAGACGACGCGGATTTGGAAGCATTCCTCGCCGCAGCCACGGACTCGTACTATGACTGCAGTTGTCGCGCCGTAGCACTCGCCGCCGACTGGGACAGCGATGGAGAGTTGGATCCCGTTGATATGATTTGTATGATGGAAAAGGTTGCGGATGGCCCCCGCGGATGCGAAGTTGCGCTGAGGTTCAGGCTTGAGCAGATTCTGTCAGGGCAGATTCTCGACATCGGGGCGATCTTTCGACTTTTTCTACGGCTTCTCGGCGCGGTCGACTGCGTGTGGTGCGCGGAGCACTTCGCACAGGAAATGGAGGACGCACGCGCTTGGATTCAAGAAACGAATGCGATGCTCCGGGAGTGCATTGCTTGCATCGAGAGTGGGGATTGCCCGATCGAGCAGGAGGTTGAGTGCTGGCAACTGTACAATCGGGTCCAGGGAGAATGGGCTGAGAGATGCAGTAGGCTTGGTCAGGGAGCTGGCCCTTGCATACGAAAGTGCGCGGGTGCGCTGGAGGTGTTGCCTTGAAGTTGTCCTCGCGCCTCACTCGCGCAAGCGCGTCGCTGGTCGTCTGCTCAGCCGCACTTTGCACCTCTTGCGGTCGCGACGCACCGCTCGCTGAGTCGGCATCCGCGGTGCTTGCTTCGCCACCGGTTTGTGGGGCGCTCAGCGGTGCCCTCACTGCTCATACCAACGAAGAGATCGCCGCGCAGCTTCTCTTGCTCGGAGCCACTCCGCCCGCGTCGAGCCGCCCGTTCGCGACTTCGTGGCGGGCGGAAGCCGGTGACAGAATCGTGTGGATCTTGCAGGATGGAACCGCAGTGGAATTGTCCCCTGAGTTGATCGCGCGGCTCCGATCGGCGCTGGCATCGCTCCAAGATCGACGCGAGATCGCGTCGGGGCAGAAACTCGAGGTCGCACGCGCGCTCGCGGCACTAGGAGGAGGGGTGAGCGAGTGTGCGTCGGTACTTCCGCCTGAGAACGTGGAAGTTGGCGTAGTGAATCCGGCGGCAATCGCAGCGAATGCGCGTCGCGCGCGCATGGACGCACGAATGGGAGGATTCCTCTTGAAGCAGCTTGCGGCGGAGCTTCTGCGCGCGATCCCCGAAGACGATGACTGCCGGCGTGAGTTGGAAGCACTAGATCGCGCCATCGCCGTAGACCGCGCCGCGCTTGCCCAAGCGTTCCGCGAGCTGGAGGCAACGCTCGATGCTGCGCGTAAAGCTGCGGGTGAAACATCGCAGTGAGGCTGATACGACGCTCGGCGGCGCGCGCGTCGAAATGCATAGGGTCGACGGGGAGGACGATGTATCACTCGTCTGGGGCGACACGAGGCGCTGCTAGTGACACGGTGCGCTGAACAGGTCCACCTTGTATAAGAGGCTCTCGCGGTCCGCGAGGTCGAGAGGAGTCTGCGATGACGCGTCCGAACCAGAGGCGTCACCGTTCCCGACGACGTCTTCGCGGAGCTGCGGCAGGCTCGACCCGTAGGCCCAGCGACAACGCTCCCCCCGACTCATCACCCGAGACCTCCGCGTCCCGCGCCCTTGGCGCCGTCCGGATTTTGGTCGAAGCGCCTCGGTTGCTTATGAGTTCGTGCATCTCGGCCTCGGGAATCGTGAACCAGAGACTTTTCGGGGCGCGAGGTCTCTCGATGCGCGGAGAGACAATCCGGGGAGACCTCGGCGACGGTCGGCCAGGCACTCGGCCACGCCACTCCTCTGGCCCACCCCGAGAGACGTCCGCGCACGCAACGCCTTGTCGCAAAACGCCGTAGGCACGCCGCAAAACGCGAACGCCCCGGCCGTGAGGCCAGGGCGTTCACTCTGAACCGGTCGGCGAGCCGCTTGCGCGGCGGCCTCTTGAAGTAGCCCGAGTGCATGCGATCCGCTTTTCGTGCGGGTCTTCAGACCCGAAGCGGCGTTGCGAGGCCCGGTTGAGACCGCAGCAGCTGCCGTTCAATATTCACCAGAAGCAGTGGGGGTGCATGGCGACCTACCCCGCGCAGGGCACTGATGCTGGACATTTATCGGTTCGGCAGGCAGATCAGTCTGGCCAAAGCTCATGCAAGGATCGCAGGGAGTGCAATGAGAGTAGCGGCCATGGAATAGGAATTGCACGTTGAGGCGTGGACGAGCGACATAAAGGTGGTAAATTTTTGCAACAGGAGGTGTTCTATGCGGAGGTCTAGTCGTTCCTTGGCGTCAATCTCTTTACTTGTGTTCAGCGTCGCAATGGTGCTCGGCGCGCGTTTGGCGCTGGCGGATACAGCAGATCCACTCGAGTCGGATCTCATCGCTATCGTTGTCACGCCGGAACTTGCGATCGCGGCAGAACGACAAGAGGTTGCGGAAGGCGGCGTTGTGTACGAGGGGCGCGCAGTCGTATCGCAGTGGGGAGCCGCCGACCGCTATGCGTGTCTAGTGGAGATGATTGGGTCGGGCCAGTCAGTCTTCATTGATGTATGTCCAAGCCAGATGTCGCTTCATGTGTATGCGTCCGATGGTCGCCAAGCATTGGTAACAGCCGGAGATGGCATGCAGTGGCGGGGCGAGGGCACGGCGGAACTGGTGGGTTTCGGCCCGTACGACATCTTTGTGAGATTGCTGGCAGGTCAGGTTGAGAATGGATTTGTGCCGAGCGCGGTGCTCGTGGATGATCCTGTCGAGCCAGGCCAGGGCTCCGCCCCCGGAGTGCCAGCAGCTGTCACCGACTACCTATCGTGCGTTGGGCGCATCCTCCACTGTGAGGCCCTCTCGCTCGTTTGCCTCGGTTCCGTCGCTCTCATCCCAACAACCTGCCTCACAACTTGCCTCGCTCCAGACCCCACATTGGTCACGAAGGCTGCCTGTATCAGCTGCATTCTTTCATCACCAGCGACGATCCCTGCTTCGGTCACTGCGGGATGCGCGCCAGCGGGCACGTGCTGGGCTTCCGCGCGGGCAGCGGGCTGCGTGCCCTGATCCAACCTGCTCTGGTAACCTTCCACCTCTGGACGGACGATGCCTACCCCCTCCTCTCCAACTCAGCGGACCTCAGCGAAGGTCACTATGTCCGACCTTGTTTGGGTCGCATTCGGTGTTGCCTGCAGCCAATTTGTCGATCTCGGAGTTTCCAGTTCGTGGTGGGTTTCGCTGCTCGTCGCGTCTGCATGCGGAGCGATCGTCGGGATCGTCATTGCGATGGTCATGCGCGCCGCGGGCATTCAGGTCTTCAAGTCGTAGCCGCCTCGCTCCTACAGCCGGGTTCTTCAACTGAAGCGCGCGATTCTCGATGCAAGCGCGGCGTCGCTTGACGTCCTCGCCTGTCAGGACGGTGGCTTTGCCTAGCAGGGGTGCGCTGAACAGGTCCTCTCCTTGCGAGAGACTTTCGCGGCCAAAGGTCCGGAGGGGGTTCGATGAAGCGTTCGAACTGTTCGCGGCACCGTCCCGAGGATGTCTTCGCGGAGCTGAGGCAGGCTCGACCCACGTGAGCCGCTACAAGGCTCACGTCTCGACTCATCACCCGAGACCTCCGCGTTCCGCGGCCTCCGCGCCGTCCGGATTTTGGCCGAAGCGCCTCGGTTGCTTATGAGTTCGTGCATTTCGGCCTCGGGAACCGTGAACCAGAGACCTTTCGGCGCGCGAGGTCTCTCGATGCGCGGAGAGACAATCCGGCGAGACCTCCACGACGGTTGGCCAGGCACCCGGCCGCGCCACTCCACTGGCCCACCCTCAGAGACCTCGGCGCACGCAACCCCTTGTCGCAAAAGCGCGTACGCACGCCGCAAAACGCGAACGCCCCGGCCGTGTGGCCGGGGCATTCACTCTGAACCGTTTGGCGCGCCAGTTTCGCGCGCGCCTCTTGAAGTAGGGCGGGCTGGATTCGAACCAGCGTCTTATCGATTATGAGTCGACGGCTCTAGGCCACTGAGCTACCACCCCGAGGGTGCGAAGTGTACTTCGCGTATGCGCGCGCGGAGTCGAGCGCGAATCACCGGTAAAGGCAATTGCTTGGCTCGAACGCGGCGTCGTCCGTTCGCACGAGCACGCTGCCCGCGCTTTGGGAGCGGGAGAGGAGCGACGCCTGCGAAGCCCGACGGAGTTTGGACTGGCCCGATGACATCCAAAAACATCCATATCGCGCCCGCATAGCCATAAAGACATCCATAGATAGCCATATCTCGGAGAGGGTGCGGCCAGCCCATCCCGTCGCTGGCAGATGAGAAGGTCGTGGCCACATCGAAGACGATCAGCCCGCCGCCGCCGCGCCGCCAGCGACAAACCCGCTCGCCCACGCCCACTGGAAGTTGAAGCCGCCGATGCGGCCGTCGACATCGAGGATCTCGCCGGCGAGGTGGAGTCCCGGGCACACGCGCGACTCCATCGTGTCGAGCTTCACTTCCGCAAGCGGCACGCCGCCCATCGTGACCTCGGCGTAGGTGAAGCCACGGTCGCCTTCGACATGCAGCGGCAGCGCGCACGCCGCGCGCGCGAGCGCCTTGCGTTGTTCGCGTGTGAGCTGGCGCAGGATCGCCGCAGGATCGACGGCCGCGACTTCGCACAGCGTGCGCGCGAGTCGCTCGGGCACATGCTCGCGCAGGAAGCCAAGCGGATTCGCCGCGCGGCTCGCGAGGATCTTCGCGTCGAGGGTGTCCTCGCGCTCGCCTGCGATGAAGTTCGCGAAGAGCCCAGCGCCAGCATCCTCGATCAGCGCCGCGCGCCAGTAGCGGCTCATGTCGAGCGCGCACGGACCCGAGAGGCCGAAGTGCGTGCAGAGGAGCGAGTTGGTGAACTCCTTGAGCACCTTGCCGGTCGACGATTTGAGCGTGAGCGTTGTGTCGAGCGTGAGGCCGGAGAGCGCGCGCAGTACATGCGTGCCAGGAAGAATCAGCGGCACCAGCGCCGGAAATACATCGTTCGTGATCGAGTGGCCGAGCGCGCGCGCAAACTCGTAGCCCAAGCCGTCCGAACCGGATTTTGGGAGCGCCTTGCCGCCAGTGCAGAGGATCAGGCGCGGCGCACGCAAGGCGCCCGAGTCGCCGTTGATGGTGAAGCATCCGTCGGCATCACGCGTGATCGCCGTCACGCGCCGTGGATGATGGATGACGACGCCCGCGTCATTGGCGGCGCGAAGCAGCGCGTTCAGGATGGTGTGCGCGTCGTCGGTCGTCGGAAAAAGTTTTCCGGTGTCCTCGCGCTTGAGCTCGACGCCGTAGGCCTCGAAGAATTTCACCGTCTCGGCGACGCCGTAGCGACGCAGGACATTCTTGATCGCGTTGGGCGAACTTCCCGCGTAGGCCTTCTCGTCGACGCTGTGGTGGGTGACATTGCAGCGGCCACCGCCAGCGACGAGGATCTTCGCGCCGATGGTCTTTGCTCCATCAAGCGCGATCACTCGCGCGCCGGCGCGCCCCGCGTGAATCGCGGCGAACAATCCAGCAGCGCCGGCGCCGACGACGATCACCTGTGCATCCATCGCAGCGAAACTCACTTCGCGACGGCTCCAGCGCCTGCATTGGCTGGATCAAACGGCGCGAGCGTGACCGCGCCCTTTACCGCGATCGTCTTTTCAGCCGTGAAGCCAACACCGACCTGAGCGCCCTCGGGTCCACTAGCGAGGAAACGCACGAACACCGAATCGCGTCCAGGTACGCCCGATTCCAGCGTCACCAGCAGCGGAGTCTCGCGGTCGGGATTGAATGTCCGGTCGTAACGCCGACCAACTTGTCCCGAGGACACAACGGTGACGCCCTTGGCTGGCGTCAGCGTCACTCGGTCGGCGAAACCAACCTTCATTTCCGCAGCGCGCGCGGTACGCGAAGGAATGAGTGCGTCGTTCTTCAGCTCGATGGTGACTTCCCACAGACCGTCGGCGAGTTTGCGCACCAGCGACGGACCCATCGATACGCGCGGCATTTCTCCGGCATGGAAGATGGTGAACGCTGCATTGCGGTGGCACTCCTCTTCAAGCATGAAGGCGGGCGGGATGCGCGACGCCCACTTGTTGCCGCCACCGACCAGAACCTTGCCGAGCGTCGGATGATCGACTTCGGTCAGTGGGGTTTCGGTCTGTCCGAACAGCACCGAATCGCGCCAGAGGTTGCGCATTTGCGATGAAGGGTCCGAGCCATTTTGCATGATCCGTCGTTCGGTCCAGAGCTCGTTGGTAAAGGTCACCACCGCGAGGCTCTCGGCAAGCCAGTTCACGAAGCCTCCATGCACGGGATAGAGATCCGAGTGAATCACCATCAGGCGATAGCCGGGGAGCATCTGCTCGCCCACGCGGCCGATCGACTCGTACACGCCTCGGTCACCGGAGTATGCGCCGTCGCGTTGGGGCACGCCGGGGCCGCGAAGAATCATGCCGCCCGCGTTGTGATAGGCCTGACCAGCGGCGATGTTCGGCTTGGTCATGATGAATCGCGCGACCGCTTCGGTTTCGGGATAGGAGAACGGCCAGTCGCCAGCGCCACCCTGCACATGCTCGGGATTCCACCCTGCGGGCCAGTTTCGATTCATGTCGTAACTGCCCGGGCCGTCTTCGTTGACCTGCCCATCGCCGTCGTTGTCGATTCCCTCGCTGCCCGCCATCGACCAATCGCCTCGGCGAATGGTGCCGTCTGCGCGCGGCGCAGGCTCGACGCGCTCCATGTCGTTGGGATCGAGCTCGCTGCGTTTATGAGTGCCGTTGGGATCGCGCCGCCACATCATGCCGATCGATCCGTCGCCATCGAGGTCGTCGGGACCGTCCTCATCAACGGCGCCGTCCTTGTCGTCGTCGGTCGGCTGGTAGCCGGTGCGCGATGAATGCGAACTGTTCTGCTTGTCGAACCAGTTCTGCCTGCCGTCGGGGTTTATGCAGGGCAAGAAGTAGAACGCGCTGCGGTCGACGAGTTTGGTGATCGGCTCGAGCTTGCCATAGTTCTCCACCAGATACCACGCGGTGTACAGCACCGTTTCCGATGCTTGAATCTCGTTGCCGTGGATGTTGCCGTCGATGTACATCGCGGGCTTGTCGGTGTCGCGCCCGGTCTTGGGGTTGTTGAGGATGAGCGCGAACATCGGTCGCCCTTCGCTGGATTTCCCTAACTCGATGTAGGTGAGCAGCGTCGGATGCGCGGCTGCGAGCGCCTTAGACTCGGCAACGAGCGTCGTGTGGTCACGATAGTGGTCGAAGCGCAGATCGCTCTTAGACGCAGGGCGATCCTGTCCGTAGACGGTCGCAGTCGTCAGCGCGAGTGTCGTGATGACGATGATGATGAGCGGACAGAAGTTTCGCAGTCGAGAAATAGTTTGATGCATCATCGCGACGCCTCCTTGCCAACGCGAGCGGTGCGCGTGAGCGTGTCGAAGAAAGGTCCGCCGACGGTGATGTCGAGCGCGCCAGCGGTGGGCATGCGCACGATCCATTGGTAGTCGACCGATGCGCCGGCGGCGAGGCGCTCGATCTTTTCGACCGGTCGACCGCTGAGCACTTGATCAGGCTTGAGCGCAAGCCGAACCACGATCGGCGGCAACACGCCGTCGATTCGTCCCATCGCAGAAATCGAAGGCATGGTTCCCTTGTTGGTCACGCGCATTTCGATGCGCGCGAGCCCATCAGCGAGCGCAGTCACAACGACATCGCTCACGGTGATCTCGGGGCGCTTGGCCATGGCAGCGACTACGAACTGCGCGGATTTGTCCGCGATGGCGCTGGCCTGGACCGCCGTCGGCGATTCACGAAAAAACGGCGCAAATCCGCCGATTTCAACGGGGCCGAGCTTCGGGTGATCGAAGGTCTTCCACGCGATGAAGCCGCGGCCGCCGTACATGCGGTCGCTCACGGCAAGCCACGCCGCCTGTTCGCCATCGCCAGTTTCTGCCGGCGCGGGCGTGCCTTCGGGGAGCTTGGGCAGTTCAGGACGGGCCCAGCCGTTGGCGGCAACAGCGGTGATCCCGCGATGGTCGGCCAGCCAGATCACCAGCGAACCAGCAAGATCGGCGGTGTCGGATTTCTCGATCTTGGTCGAGTCTTTCCAGAGTTTGCCGAACTCGCGATAGAGCGCGTGATCGTCTTCGTGATAGACCATCGGCGTGCGGCCGGTGGAGTCCTTGTCCTTGGTGTCGGGAAAGTGTGCGAGGGTGTCGTGGCGACCGAACACGATCGCGGTGGCGATCTCGGGGTGATCGCGCACGAACTTGGCGATGCCCAGCGACTCAGGCTCGCTGAGTTGGTAGGGGCCCGCGTCGCGCGCGGACTCGGGGTAGCGGTGGGGGAAATTGCGGTCGAGATCAACGCCGCCGGCGCCGTCCTCGCTCATGAGTCCATCGGCGTCGGCGTCGAGGCCCTCCACAAAGACTTCGTGGGTCGCGACCTCACTCTTGTCGCGGTTGGCGGTGCGGACGATGCGCGAATCTGCGGCATCGACAACATGGGTCGCGGTGCGGCCAGGCGGCGCGACGCGGCGCATCATGGTGATCACGCCGTCGCCATTGATATCGCGCGGTCCATCCTCGTCAACGGTTCCATCGCGGTCGTCATCAACCGCGCGCAGATTGGTCGACCTCGGATGATTCGTCTTGAACGCCACGGCGCGCGCATCAGGATTCGCTTCGGGAATTGCGTAGACGCGCATCGATTCCAGCAGCGTCTTCTGTTCGCCATCAAACGCCTTCAGCGCAGCGAACACTTGCTCGGTGGACATCATGCTCTCGCCGTCCATGCCGCCAACGATCAGCAGCGCGGGCAACTTCCGCTTCGCGTCGGTTCCATGGAGAGTGATGGCGCGAATCGGAAGTCCGCCGCGCGAAGTAGCGATGCGCTCGACGCGCGCATTGGCTCGATGCTCGTAGTCGCTGTAGATGGCGCCAGTCGTGGCCGCGTCGCCGGCGGGAAATTCGCGTGGCGCAAGCGGACCGGGATCGATCGGCGCAGGCTCGACGGCGGGTGGTGTTGCAGCAGGCGCAACAGGCGCAACAGGTGGATCATCCGCGCGCGCAAGCGATGGCGCGATGGACGCGAGAATCACGCAGGAAAGAGCGAGGGAGCGGAGATCGCGCGGCTTCGAGGCACAGAGCATGGCGCGGAGGATAGCCGCCGCGAGCGCGAGGTTGACCTCTCAGTCAGATTCCCGTGTCGAGTTTTGCGTCTTCGATCATGTACAACCCGACGAGCCAATTCTCCACCAGGTACGGCTCCACCTTGAAGGTTCCTTCGATGGAACCGAAGTTGATGGTGTGGCGCTTCCAACCCTTGACTGAGTCAGCGAGTTTCACTTCAACAGCGTCGTAGGGCGTCGGAGGAATGCCGATGCAGCAGCCGTCCCATTGATTGAGCATGAGCAGGCACTCGCTCGAGGTCGGCGCAACCAACGGAAACGCGAGGTATCCGCCGATCTTCACTCGCTTGCCTGACAGGAAGGCGATGCGAGCAGGAAGCTTCTTCTCACCGAGGCGCGGCATGTAGTCCTCTTGTGCGCTCGAGAGAAACTCCCATGAAACTTCGTAGGGAATCTCCGCAGTTCCTTCTCCCCGGATCGTCCACGCGTCGTCGACGGAAATGGCGCCGTCGGCGAGCTTGATGAACTTGCTCGGGATGATTTCGGCGTTGGCGATGAACGGAATCTCGGGCTCAAACTGCGCACCCGCCGCGATCACCGCAGCCGGTGGCCGCGTAGGTTCCGTCGAAGGTTGCGGCTTGGCGGAGGCTTGCGCGGAAGATGGCGCGGAAGATGGCGCGGAAGATGGCGCGACAGATGGCGCGACAGGTTGCGGAACAACTGGCGCGACAGACGGCGCGGGAGACGGCGCGACAACTGGCGTGGGGATTTGCGCGATCGACTCGGAATCGGACATCGCATCGCGACGCGTGTCTGCCGCGGGCTGAAACAGCACGATGAGCCCGCCTAAGAGAAGCAGCGCGACGATAGTCCAGACAATCTTCATGATGGTCTCCGCTCAGCCGATCGGACGAAGGTTGCGCGCGACCGAAGTGCGGTATGCGAGCACGGAAGGGACAATACCCGCGATGGCGGCCAGAAGCGTCGTTCCCATGGCCACGAGCACCGCGCTGCGTGCGTCCAGTTCGGGAGCGATCACGATGCCGTGCGCGTTGAGCAGCCACGCGGTTGCCGCGAAGAGCACCGTGGCGCAGACAGCGATGCCGACGGTTGCGCCGACGAGGCCGACGATGGTGCTTTCGGTGAGCACGAGCCAGAAGATGCGCGCTTGGCTCGCACCGAGCACGCGCAGAATCGCAACTTGGCGCCGGCGCTCCGACATCGAGTTGACCATCGAGAGCAGGATCGCAACGCCCGACGAAAGCAGCGTCGCGCCCGCCATCGCCAGAAACAGCACATCGATGCTCTTGACGATGCTGAACAGTCGCTGCACTTCGTTGGACGGGATTGCAACGGTGATCGATCCGTCGCGTCGCAACTTGTCGTACTGCGACACCAGCGCTGGCGGAGTGTTCGATCCCTCGCGCGAAGGTAGGCGCAGCAACACGCCGGTGACATTGCGATCGTCGTCGACAAGGTCGGCGGCGGTCACGAGTTTTTCCTGGCCCAATCGCTCGAAGCGGTCGTGCGCGTGCAGCATCCAACTCGATTCGAGGTCGCTGAATAGTGCGCGATCATGCGGTGAGCCCGTGGGTTTTAGGATGCCGACGACGGTGAATTCGTATTCTTTGTGCACGTGGGAATGTTCGTCTGCTTCATCGCCTGCGCCCGCGCCTTCGCGCGACTTTCCCGAGCCGTGGGTCAGGACGAGCTTTGCCCCCATGCGCAGGCCAGTTTCTCGCGCGACTGCGCTGCCGAGCACGACTTCGAAATTCTTGTCGAACGCGCGGCCGTCGGCGAATTTCCACGGTTCGCCGAGCACGGGCTCG
>Ga0209086_10000920_pt1 | contig 24159 bp, 26 predicted proteins | sample M_130207_XF_Meta_FD_187312 | JGI IMG/M metagenome (GOLD analysis project Ga0209086, IMG submission 187312) | Freshwater microbial communities from Lake Montjoie, Canada to study carbon cycling - M_130207_XF_MetaG (SPAdes) (version 2) | ecosystem: Environmental > Aquatic > Freshwater > Lake... | reverse complement strand
GACATTTATAAATGTCCAATTTCGATTTCTTGAAAAAGGATTTGGAGTAAAAAATCGTAAAAATGCAAGGTTTGATGGGAAACTTTTGTCCCACAACCCCACAATTATACTATCCCACAAAAACAAAAAAACACATATTATTTGTTTTTTTGATTATTTTCTTATTTATTGTTTCTATTTTTTGCTTTTATTTATTTAATCAACCATTTCAATTAATTCGTCCGTCTTTTCAGGATAGGCAATCTTGATACCCGTCCAGCCAGTCGGCTTCCACTTACCAAACTTCTTTTCCATATACTCATACAACTCTGTGCCTTTTGGCATCTTTCGCATACCTTGTGATTCTTGAAACCACATCTTGAACTCATTTGACAATTCCTTCTTGCAGACCTTATCCGATGCAACTTCAGTCTTTATAATCATTTCACTGACAAACGCAGCAATATGATCCTGACCTTGACGATATCTGTTAGACGATCCCTTCACTATATCGCAGTCTTCAACGTGTCCGTTTGTTTCAAACGCACGCTTAACCAACATACTCATAAACAAGGGCGCCCAAGCAATAATTTTATTATCTAGTTCAAGGTCCTTCAGAAAGTGATACGGCTCGTTTTCGTCCAAAGTATCCACAAACTTTGACATGAAATCGCAAATACGAATACGTCTCCATGTGCCATCATCATTGCTATTGATTTCAAACAATGTATTAGTGCATACACACAACTTGAATTGAGGCGTAAACGTCTCGCTCGCAGAATACAATGCACGTGCTTGAATCTTATCACCACCGGTCAACTCCTTCATAACGCCTTCATTAATACGCGTATCCTTTGACGGCTCTTGCATTACCGCATATCTTAGACCCTTCAACTGAATAACTTCACTTGAGGTTCCACCAACACCAGGACGCTTATCACTAACCAATGTAATTGGCACAGTTCCAGCATACTCGCCCAACGCATGGTTCATAAATTCTACCAACTTACTCTTTCCATTGCTTCCATTGCCACGATAAATGTTGAACGTCTGATTCAAATTCGTGCCAATTAAACACGACGCCAAATGATCCCACATGTATTTGCATAGTTCTTCCACTGGAAACAACTGCTTCATAAAGGTTTGGATTCCATTTATATGTTCGGCATCCACCACAGCATCAGCATGCTTATACGGAATTCCAGTTGACTTTGTGATATAATCCTGAGGATAACCATCGCGAAAACACTTGTTTTTAAAATCAATTACACCATTTGTGAAACAAAGCAAGTATTTATTTGCGTCCATGTTTCTAGTAAAGAATTTGTCATAGAAGATCGCAGACGCCTCCTTCATGATATTGTTTTTATCATTTGTTTTTCTCAAACGAATCTGCAACTCGCAGATACTCTTCATTCTCTTCTTGAACATCTCAGCACGCTCCGGATCTTGATTATCACCTGAACGCTTCAAATCATCCGTATACTGGTCCACCTTTTTTTGATACACGCTATGCATTTCTCTTGAAATACACAATCTCAAGGTTTCGCCATGATCGGGTTCCCAACGATGATTGATAAACGTATACCACAACGGCTTGCTAATCAAACTAGAACAAACGAATCTGTCCTTGAACATGTTATAAAGAACCATGGCAAGGTCATAATCAGTCGGAGACGCGATTGTTTCTTCAATATAACTATCTACCGTGCCCTCCTTGACACGTTGAAACTCTTCAAGCGCATCTTGTTTCGCCCAGTACATAATTGACCTTCTGGTTACACCAGCTCCTTTATTATTATCAATGTGCTTATTCCAGACACTATACAATTCGGGAATACTACTATAATCAAAATCAGACGCCTTGCTACGTAGCAACACCCACGACAAGAACAAACGCTCATCAGTGTGCTTCAACGCAAATGCAACTTGTCTATTCAACAAATGCGAACCAGGCTCGTAATACTTTTCAGGCAAGACTTGCGCGTATTCATGCGTCTCCCTTACAAAATACTCCGCGGGGCTCAGCGTAGACAAGATTTTATTGATTGCACGCACAAGAACATCCTTGTTCGTAATAGATGATAACGGAATATCACCGCTCATATCATCCGCCTCATCATCATCGTACAACAACCGAAGCTTTGCTTTGCTACTCATCTTTGCACGCGGTTTTCCCTTGTCGCCACTCAACATTTGCATGTATTCCTCAGCAATAGCCGGGTTCATTTCAAACGCTGGATGATTGGGAAATTGTGCCGACAATTTGAAGATGTTCTTTGACATGTCAAAATCCATAACACGCTTTTCTTCAACCATAAATTCGCCATCATTGGGATCATACTTAATCTCAAAATACTGAGTCATCTGATATGCATCGTTTCCCGGCTTTCGCGAACCATACATCTGCCAATTCGTTTTTCCCTTGCTGATACCCTCATCCAAGACAGCGCCCCAATTATTTGTAATTGGTAGACCATCCCACATCTCAGCAAGTTTATCAACGATTCTTTTTCGCAACATGGTTTGCATGACATTATCCATTTGAACGCCAATAATCATATGAATTCCGTCCTTGGTTAAGGACTTGTCATCCAATCTATTTACCTTGGGCTTTTCCATGATATAAATTGGGAACTCCACATTTTCAACAAACGTGAAGAACCCCTTCAACTCCTCCAAATATAACAACACCATATCTTGAATATGCTCCTTCGTGTGCTGTCTTGTATCCACGTCATAATTATATCTAAAATCAAAATCCACCAATATCGGTCCGCCAGTCTCCAGTTGCTTCTCGGTTAAATATTCCATATGATTCTTTACAAACACCTTATCGTAATAGTAGACAAAGAACGTGGGTAGCTCGTCCTGCGGGATATTATACGCACCGCCATAAATTTGTAGCGTCTTGTCTGGAATTCGTGTATGAGTTGGAGTTGATTTGGAATCATTCTTACCATTATGCTTTAACAGAAAGTCTGACAAATCCTTATATGATGTCATTTTGTAGTATATTAATGTATACTATTATTTTATTTCTATTTCATTTTTTTTAATATTCAATATATTGGGAACAATCAATACTATTAATAAATCAGTGCATAAATGGTATAAACCTAATTCATTATATTTTATATTATGGAAGAACCAACTATTTCTAAAGTTATCCCCAAAGATACGCTTATACGATTATTGCGCGATGTAAAAACTCTTATGAAAAATCCTCTCATTGATAATGGAATTTTTTATATTCACGACGACGTAGAAGTATTGAAAGGATATGCCATGATAGTGGGGCCCAAAGATACCCCTTATTTTGGAGGGTATTATTTTTTTTCATTAAATTATCCGACCGATTATCCGCATAGCCCGCCAAAGGTGACCTATCACACCAACGGCGATAATATACGCTTTAACCCTAATTTATACAAGTGTGGCAAAGTATGCATTTCCCTTTTGAATACTTGGCGTGGGGAACAATGGACCTCATGCCAAACGATATCTTCTGTCTTGTTAACCTTGTGTACCTTACTCTGCAAAGATCCATTATTGAACGAACCTGGAATAATTAAGGGACACAAGGATTTTGACGCATATACGCGTATTATTGAATATAAAAATATAGAAATTGCCTACCTTCATATGATAAATAAAGATGAACGCGTATTTTCTCCCAAATTTGATGTTTTTTACGGGTATATGAAAGAATATTTTTACAAAAATGCAGACGCCATTGCGGAAAATTTAGAAAAATACAAGAGTGAAAACCCGCAACCTGAAAAGATTGCGACTGGCCTTTATTCCATGACGACTATAATCGATTATAACAAGTTATATTCCTATTTTATGGAGACTAAAACAAAAATGGCTTAACCATTCTATTTAAAATTGATTTAAAATAATTATAATCAGCTTAATATATAGCTAATAACATGCACTTCTGTAATGTCTGCCAAAATATGTATTACATCCGGATTGATGCGGATAATCCGAATAAGTTGGTTTATTACTGCAGAAAGTGCGGCAATGAATCAACCGATTTGCATGCAAATGACATTTGTGTAAGTAAGACTTATGTTAATCAAGGCGAACAAGCATTTACTCATATTATCAATAAATACACAAAGCTCGACCCAACGCTTCCTAGGTACAATACTATCTTGTGCCCCAACCCTGATTGCACTACAAATACTAAGGATACGCCACGCGAGATTATCTACATCCGTTATGACGAAATAAACATAGATTATATTTACTTGTGTTCTACTTGCGACACGAGCTGGAAAACAGAAAAACAAGGATAATGCGGTTAGGTGTATAATTTTGTATATATTGTATTTTTCTTGTTTTAGAATATGCAACTCAATCAATCCGTATTTTAAATAAAAATTGATTTTTTATTTAAAGTTATCTATAGATTATATAATAGTAGCAATGAGTGATATAGAAGACGGACTTTTCAATAATTCAGACGAGGATAATGATTCGGACGCGGATTCTGTAGCCGAATCAGAAGTGGATTTTACAAATGATAAACAAATTGCCGTCAAGTCTGCACCCAAATTAAATATCGGTAAGGTTATTACTGACGGGATATTAGATGATGACGTGGAAGATGATGATGAAGTGTATGGCGATGGTGATAGCGATGTTGAAGGTGACGGCGTTGTTGGAGATGGCGACGATGGAGAAGCTAGTGATGACGAGAATGCTCCTGTTCCAAAACCCGTATCTAACGCACAAATAATTGGTGCTGATAATCTTTCAGACGACGATGACGCTGGTGATGAGGATGATGATGACGACGACGAAGATTATTTACAAAAATTTGATAGAGATATTAAAAAGAACTACATAGTTGATTATCATCCAGAATGTATGATTCATAATTATGAAGAAATTAGTGCACTTACCAAGGTTGTTCGCGACAAGGACAATATTATCGTAGACCCGTTGCACAGGACGATTCCCTATTTAACCAAGTATGAGCGTGCACGTGTATTGGGACAACGCGCAAAGCAAATCAATCTTGGAGCGCGTCCCTTTGTCAAGGTCCCTGAAAATATTATTGACGGGAATTTGGTCGCAGAAATGGAACTTGCGCAAAAGCGGATTCCATTCATTCTGAGACGCCCGCTTCCTGGAAATAGCGGAAGCGAATACTGGAACTTAAAGGATCTTGAAATCATTACATTTTAGTATCATAACCATATAAAATGATATAAAATCATATAAAAATAAATATTTTGTTTTATTTATTTTTATTTTACAATACGCGATTTACTCATCCACAGCAGCGCGTCCCTTGTCAAGCAACCAATCCTTTTGGGGCCTATCTACTAGCTCGTTTCTCTCTATAATGGCGTTCAATATATAGGGTGTCATGTTTGCTTGTTGCATTTCATATCGCAAGCTGGATGTATCCTTGGGGAAACAAGTTCCGCCAAAACCCTTCTGTCCGTCATGTCCGGGCACTCTGGTATGACTTGATAATATTCGGTCGTCTGCAGTCGCCAAGGCCCTGACAACCTCATAATTGACTTGCTTTTGCTCACAAAATTGGTATATTTCATTGCAAAAAGAGACCTTTGTCGATAAGTAGCAGTTCTTAAACATCTTAATCATCTCTGCCTCTTTGTTCGTGATAAAATGCAAGTTATTATGCTTAATTCTGTCGTTTGCATGAGCCAAGCTAAACAATTCCGATATTTTCTCCTTCATTTGCTCGTCTTCGGGTTTGCCTAGCAAGCCAAACATCCAATCTTTGTTGTTAATAAAGTCGTCAATGAAGTTCTTTTCGGTTAAAAATTCGGGCATGAAATAGCAATTCAATTTGTCGCAAGTTCCCACTGGCACAGTGGATCTTAGGACAACAAACCCCTTGTAATCAATGGATGCCAAGTCTTTTAGAACAGATTCAATAATATTTAAATGACAAGACCCATTCTTTGACATGGGAGTCGGGACGCTGATGAATACTAACTCACATTTGTTCATATCTGCTAAAACAAGCCCCTGGGGAACACACGACGCGGGATTAATATCATATGCTAAAATATCAATGTCTTTGCACTTTAGTTGAAAGGTAGCTTTGCCGACAAAGCCATTTCCAATAATACCTACTATCATTTATAAATATGTCTCTCTTAATATTTTCATATTATTTACGAATTATTGGAAGATTACACAAAAGATAGTTTGATAAAATAACAATATAATACTATATTTTTTATATTATTATACTTACTGACACCATGAAAGTCGCGTTATGTTTCATCATTAGTTATGACCATTCATTAAACAAGGAACACATTTGGAGAGAATGGATAGAGGCAAACACTGATATTATCAATGTTTATTTTCATTACAAAGACTACACTAAAATAAAGTCTCCTTGGATAAAAGAACACGCAATTTCAGCCAACTACATTGCAAATACTACATATTATCACGTCGTTCCCGCCTATATGAATCTATTGTCTTATGCACATGATAATGACTCAGAAAACAAATGGTTCTGCATGTTGACAGATTCATGTGTGCCAATTATTTCGCCACAGCATTTTCGTAATCTTTTTTTCCAAAATTATGACCATAGTATCTTTCGTTGGAAAAAAGCTTGGTGGAATGTTTACTTGAATAACAGAGCGAATCTACGCCATTTAACGGGAGAATTCCATCTCGGACATGATCCTTGGTTTGTACTCAAGAGAGAAGATGCATTGGCATGCGTTCGGTTTGCCTCGTCTGGTAATGTCATGTATAAACGAGTTTGCGATGGTGGACTTGCGAATGAAAGCGTGTTTGCTATTATTTTGCACGGACTAAAACGATTAGAAAATGTGAAAAATGAGATTTCGCATGCGACCGACTGGGAAAAAATGTCGTCGCCCACAAGCCCATATGTATTCAAACATGGCACAGCGGAAGACGTTCAGTTTATAAATACAGCCCTCGACCAGAACAAGTATGCCATGTTTTTACGCAAAGTAAATTCGTCCTTTCCAGATGAGATATTGAATGATTTCATTCGTAGACCGGCCCAAGCAAAAAAATGGACTTTACCGGCTTCATTTGTAGAATGGATTATTATTACCAGACCTTTGCTGATTTTAGCCTGGTTTTGGGCTTGTTTTTATTTTTTATGAAGTAATTTTCATCTTTTCTCAGTTAAAATATTTAGTGTAATAACAAATAAGGTATAATATTCATATTAATTTATTGTATATAATAATATGAATATTATTATTCCAGTAGGCGGAAAAGGAGAACGTTTTAAAAATGCTGGGTATATAAAGTCAAAACCATTAATTGATATTTTTGAAAAGCCGATGATCTTCTACGTTTTAGATAATTTAAATATTAACACAGATGACATAATTTACATCATTTACAATACTATCTTAGAAAAAGAAAACTTTTCACAAATAGTAAAAACAAAATATCCGTTTGTTAATTTACTGCCTTTGCCAAAAGATACAAGTGGTGCTGCCGAAACATTATATTTGGGGTTGCATAATATAATTCATAGTATAAATTCAAAAAATAAAAATATTGTCTTGGATTGTGATACGTTCTATAAAGAAGATATAATAGATATCTATAGAACAAGTAAATACAACAATGTTGTTTTTTATAGCATAAAAGAAAATGAAAAACCTGTATATTCATATATAAAATTAGACGAACATGCAAAAATAATAGACATTAAAGAAAAAAATAAAATTTCTAATAATGCGAATACCGGCGCATATTGTTTTGAAAATCTGGAAACCCTATGCAAGTATTGTAAATATATATTAGACAATAATATTGTATTTAATAATGAGCCATATACATCTTGTGTTATAAATGAAATGCTTACAAACGGAGTAGATTTTTGTGGTATTGAGTTAAACGATAATAGTATAGTATCATTAGGAACTCCGAGTGATGTAAAAGAATACTTGGATAATACAAAAGTATTATTGTTTGATTTAGATGGAACATTAATAGACACTGATTCTGTATATATAAAGGTGTGGTCCCAATTGTTAAAAAAATATAATCTTAAATGCGATAAATCTTTATTTGACTATTTTATCAAAGGTAAAAGCGATAATACGTTTATTAAGTATATTAATTTAGCAATATCAAATGATGAATTAAATAGTTTATCATGCGAGAAAGATAGATTATTTATAGAATATTTGGCCGATGAAACCAATTTGTTATTTACGGGAGTTTTAGACTTTTTTAGACAAAATAAGTACAATAAATTGGCAATAGTAACAAGTTGTAATAAAAAGGCGGTTAACCATATACTACAAATTACAGGATTAGACAAGTTTGTAGACTTGGTTATAGCTGCTGAAGATTGCACGAATCATAAACCAGATCCAGAACCATATTTAAAAGCTATTGAATATTTTAAAACGGATATAGCAAACGTATTTATATTTGAAGATAGTTATTCTGGGTATTGTAGTGCAAAACGAACGAATGTAAAAAATATATGTCTAATTGAAAATAAAAACTCTTGTAGTGAAATTCTTACATCTAATCAATTTAAATATAATGATTACCTGAATTTGAAAATTAATAATATAATACAATTTTATATGCAGTCTAATAATGATTATGTTGCGGATTATATAAAACAAATCAAAGAAACTATAAATACTATACCTGTTAAAAGTATTGAAAAAAATATTAATAATTTAAAAACTGGTTATATCTGTGATATTAATAGTTATAATATTCAATATGTAAATGGTCAAACCGAAAATATTGTTCTCAAGATAAGCAATTTTGATAATGAATTGTCAAATACAGCTATAAAATTAAATATGTATGAAAACGAAACTTATTTTTATGAAAAAATTTCGTATTTAATAGACAATATCCCAAAATATTTGGGTTCCTTTAAAGATAATAAAAAGGATGCTATTCTTTTAGAAGATTTACACAAGTATAATGGTTCCTTTAATATGAATTTAAATAAGAATATATATCTCTTGTTGAATGTAGTGAAATACGCACATAACATTCATAAGTCATTGTATTTTACGTCAGAAGAACAAGTTATATCAGTTATGCAAAAACTAAAAAAAATAAATCAAATAACGTACTATAAAGAATTAATTCATAATCGTTATGAAAAATTTGTAAATAATACCAAGTATATTTTAAGCGCGCCAGAACAAAATATAATAAAAAAAATATACGATAATATTGATAAAATACACGAAGAAGCTTCAACATTTCCGTTGAGTTTCTGTCATGGCGATTTAAAAAGTCCGAATATATTTTATAAAAATAATACTGAACCAATATTTTTAGATTGGCAATACATACATTTAAACAAGGGTATTAGCGATATTGTATTTATGCTTGTTGAGAGTATTGAATTCGATATAATATCAGTTGAACTTGTTATAAATTTTTACTATAAATTACAAAACGAAGTACATCCAATATCATATGAGGTATACATGAGTGATTTTAAAAACGCATTATGCATTTTTCCATTTTTTGTATGTGTATGGTTCAATAGCGAGGAAAATGATAAACTATTGGATCCGGTATTTCCTATTAAATTTATGAAAAATTTGGTGAAATATTATAATCATTATATAATCTAGAGTAAAAAAGAACCGAAGCGAACGATTCATTTTTATGTTTTGCAATTTTATTTTTATAAGGCCACGGCAAGCAGTTTTTTATTCATTTTGTTTTTAATAAGCACTAATCCAGCAAGCAATCCATATAATTCGTCGGGCGTTTTTTCGTCTAGAATTGCAGCGATTTTATCAAACAAGCCTTCATAATATGTATCGGCCACATCATCTTCGTAGTCCCCGAAATATGGCAACCTGTAATATTTGGTCCAACCATGCCCTGCAACTTTTTCTCTTTCAAGAATAAACCAATCATCTGTAATTTTGTGTATGTCGTTTGGAAAATATTGTGTAAATATCTCTATAATCTTATCTGCAAAGTATTCATATCCACCACAATAATCATACAGATTGTTTAATAGGTCGCACATCTTATATTTATGGCGCCAGAAACTTACCTTTACATCACGATATATAAACTTGTATGTATATCGTGACAAATCTGTCGGCAGATACTTGATGAATAACTCGGTCTGTATTACTTTGTTTGACATGTTGGTACTTATTTTATTGTAGTGTTGTATTGATGTATTTATTGAAAACGATTTCATTTTTTATTAGCATTTCCATCTATTGCCGCAATCAATGCATGTTACAAAGGTTGTCATGGGCTCATCCGCTGACCTGGTCTGCATTTGATAATACGTGCACTTATTTGAATGACACTTCCTGCATTTAAACGTGTCTGTTGCAGCCTCTATATTTGTCTCATATTTATGTTTGTCACGCTGAATCTTGCACTGGATAAGTTTTTCCCACTTCTCTGGACGAAGCTCTTGGTGTGTCATAAAAGCAACAACATGAGGTTTAATAGTCCCATCCGCCAATTGCTGTAAAAGCGATTCATTATTCAAGTTGAAATAAATACTACGAACTCGGTCTACATAAATTTGTACGAAATGCGGATTATCCCACTTCTTGACAACCTTTTTCGTGCTGGCCTCTTTCACAGCATAATTGTAAATTCCCTTTTCCATGTTAACACTTGTTTTTGTATGTTTCAAAATGACATCTAATTTTTCTGAAACATTCTTACGAAATGCATCTGGATTTGATATCGTTCGCATCCTCTTATCTATATCTATAATGTAAATAGAAATATATTTAAATTATAATCAATTTTATTTGATATGTAAAACGTGTTACGCTTCATCCGAGCTGTAGTCATACTCTTCCTCGTCCAACTCTGAGCCAATATCCTCTACTATCAAATCATTGTCTCCAATAGCTGCATCATCATCGTCATCCTCATCCTCGTCGTCCTCATTCTCTGACCCATCATCCTCGCCATCGTCATTATCGGTGTCGCTGCTATCCACCACGAAGCCGTCCTTCAAATATCCCTGCTTTGTTTTCTTTTCCTTGGGTACATTTTCTAGTTCATCAATCTCTGCATCGTCCTCCGCACAAGTCGCTGCCAAATCTTCAAAACCTCCAAATAATTTCTCGTACATTTTTTCCCAGAGCTCCAGGGTTAAATTACATGTGGTGGTTGTGCCGGCCTCTACTTTATGACAAACCAACGCACAGGAACCAAAGAATAATACATTATCAATCGGCGGTGGGAAATCATATTTATTTTCTCCGTTCGCCTTTCCTTCAGTCTTACCATACGCAGAAACAACATATTTACTGCCTGACAACTTGATAGTCCAATCGGTGTGCTTTGAAAATCCATCTGCCTTTTTAAATCCACACTTCTTAAACAATTCATCTTCTTGATAATCCTTTACAGATAATGATTTTAAATTTCCACCTTTTTCTACTATCAGAATGCTCGTCATTTATATTTTGTATCCAATGGGTTTAAATAGTTTGTTATATTAAATAATAATAATACAATAATGAAATTATATATTGATAGTTATCATTATAATCCAAACAAACTCAAAATTAATCTTCTAAAAAATAAATTTAAGCATGATAAATGCACGGCGGTTGAATTTTATACAAATAATGGAGTCTATATTATAGAAAATAATGAACTATTCAAGTTAGTACCGATGGATAATCCAATTGAACTTGTTACTATTCACGGACTGGATTTTATTATCGACAAGTCTTATTATACAAAAAAACAACATTATCAGCTTTCACCCGAACACATCATTATTAAAAAGAATCATTATGTATTTTGTAATTCCAAGATCACGTTGGTAGTTGAGGGCGATGTCACGACAGATGATGATGATTTTATTCCTACCAATTTTTATTTTGATACACATAGCAACAATTCAATTGATGACCCCATGATTTTAAATGAATTCAATGAGTTTTTATTGACGTTTAACTAATCTAACACTAGTATAAGTTATGTTTTCTTGGATAATTCAAGCAACTTTTATATCTCTTATATTTATTTTGCTAATACATCATTTAATTCAAATATTAAAGGATACTCTGACTTATCCAAAAGTTAAGGATTTAGTGAATGTTCCTACAAAAAAATATGAAGATATTTACAACGTGATAAATCAGGACCAGGGACAACAAGATCAGTCTAGCGATACTACACCAATCCATAGTTTAGACAACATATATACAGACAAGCTACTGCCGGACCTTGAAATAAACAAACCGGCCGATAGCACCAACGATAACAATATGAAAAACGAGCTGAAGAACTTTATCAAAAAGCAACAAAACGTCTCTAACCCGTAATGCCGGTTGAGTAATATGCAAAAAGATATAAAGACATGAGCCCATGATCATATATGGCGACACACAACACATCCATATTAGCAGACTTCCCTAAAATTAAACTTTCTTATGAAACATTTATGCATAAGAAAGTTTTTGATGCAAACGTAGTTTTGGCAATTCCCGTTGGGAAGAAATGTTTTGCATGGTTTACCACAAAAAATGATAAAAATGTATGTTATATACTTGAAATTGGTCCCGAAAAGCAAATAGAGAAGTATCATCTAGTTACGTGCTGTTTTCACGAATCGCTGAGTGTCGGTACTATTTTATACGGCACACTTTTTTTCCACGAAAAAAGACGTTTTTTTACGATTGAAGATGTCATATATTACAAGGGGAAAAATATACAATCGTCTTTGTATTTGGATAAGCTCCGATTATTTGAATCCATGTTTACGACCGATTTAGGTCAACATTCGTATAGTCCGTCGTTTATTACATTTGGACTACCTATGATGAGTAATGATACCAATGCACTACTTGCGCAAATTGACCGCACACAGCGAATCATGTATTTTCAGTATAGATATTTTAACAAGCCTACCATTTGCCGTGTTAAAGCATATATTGTTATGCAGGCAAATGATTCGTCAATGCCGCAACCACCCCAACTTGATATACCTGTCGCGAATAAACCCACAACCCAGACATATACACCCACATATAACCCCACACAGACTAGACCCCAGCCACGATTGAATAATAAGCAATATCCGGTTTACGAGCGTGTTTTCAGCATAAAACCTGATCTCCAAAACGATATTTACCACTTGAGCGACCCAGTAAATAAATCCTTGGTTGGAACTGCATATATTCCTGATTATAAAACAAGCGTGTTAATGAACCAATTATTTAGAAACATTAAAGAAAACGCAAATTTGGATTCTTTGGAAGAAAGTGATTCAGACGATGAATTTGAAAATGACCGAGTCGACAAGTTTGTATATTTAGACAGAGAATATACCATGACATGTGCATATAATCATAAATTCAAAAAATGGGTGCCATTGCGCGTGGTTGGTAAATAATCAAAATAAAAATAATAATCATACAATATATACATGTCTTGTGCGTCTAATTTAGGTTATGGCGGAATATATCCAAATAGTAATGTGAATCCTGCGGCTGTGAATGTCACTGGATCAACATATGCAGGTCAGTTTGGTAGCAATGAAATTCCTGCGTCGACTCATAGTATGAGAGGAGCATCTAATAATGTTGCCGCTACTAGTGGAAACTGGACGGGGTCGTTATTGGGCGGAAGTAGAAGAAGACTTCGGCGAAGAAATAATATTAGTAAATTATATAGAATGAAAAAAAGCATGAGAAGAAGTTCAAGCCGTCGCCGTCGCTCTACTTATAGACGCACTGGTGGACGTCGCATACGTATGCGTGGCTCTCGTAGATATGGACGTAAACCAGTAAGGAGAACGCGCCGACAACGCGGAGGAGAATACGCACAATTTGATAGTAATGTGCCTTATACTCCCGGATATTCGTTGGGTGGACCGCTTCCTGCTAGTCTCTCTGCATTAGCAAATCCTCCGATTTATCACCAATACAATAATTGCAAGGACAACTATAATCATTACGAGGCGACACAAAACCCATAAATGTATCCCTTTCATAACAATAGAATATTGGTATGAAAATAATTTTTAATCTGCAAGAGTAATACTTATTACGCGTTTGAAATACCGCACAAAAAATATTTAGCAGAATTATTTATTCTGTTACTATTATATAATAGAATGGCCTCTTTTTTTGGAACCCGATCTAAAACTCGTCCTGGACGCAAAAACTATACTACCAAGAAGGGTGATAAGGTATTTCATCGTAAAGGACGTTATGTTAGAAAAACATACCGACCTTATAGTTTCCGCAAAGGAAGCATGTCCAAAACCCGTAAAGGAAGAAAAAACTTTACTACAAAAAGGGGTAGCAGGGTATTTCATCGTAAAGGACATTATGTTCGTAAATCAAGAAGACCTTACATGCTATAATCATTTTTCATAATTTTTCATAAAAATAATGTATATTCAATAAATACATTATTTTATATATTCTCGTTTAATATATATAGCATATGGCTCGGGTACCAAAAAAAGATTGGGGACCAGAATTTACAAAAAAAAAAGCTGACCAAGAGCATGAATTTTCAACGATGGATGGGACAGAATATATACTATATGCTCCCAATTTTAAACAACAGGAGGCATATGCAAAATCATTAACGAAGTATAAAGATGTATTTGAACAAATTAAGGCAGACATAAAAGATAATGCATCTATTGCAAAAAGTACAGGAGATGGATTACCTAAAGATTTAGACCATGTTGAATGGGCTACATTATTGAGTGAGACATTAAAAAAACTCAATAAAACGTGGGGTGTAAATGATAAAATTTGGATATATAATAAAAATTATGATGGAACAAAATCCACACCAATGTATCTAGCAATTACACCTAAAATTACTCAGCGTAATGCTATAAGAGGTGCGCAAAAAGTAAGTGCTGCTGCCGCTGCGGCTACCGCAGATGATGATGATTATATTGACGCAGCTAATATAACATTTGGACCAAGGTTGCCTCCATTAACTCGGCGAGTATATACTAGGACAAAAAATGGTTTAATGTATTATTATAACACGGAAGAAGACGCTGAGAATTATAATCATTATAAAATAGAGAATAGCGATGAAGAACTTGTAAATGAATCAGGTGAAAGAATAAATCCAGACGGGACTTTAATGAAATTTATTCGTAAATCAGAAGAAGAAGCTGAAGATGATTATCAATATGAAGAAGAATCGGAAGAGCCAAATTATTATGATGAAGATAACCCACCAGACGATGAAGCTATATGGGATGACGAATTTAAAAGCTGGGTATATCCACTACCCCCAGAAATGTACGACGAAAAAGATAATGTTGAACCCGAACCCGAACCTGAACCTGAACCAGAACCCCCACCTATGTCTATGCCTGCACAAGCACCTATTCAAGAACAAGAAAGTAGAATAGACCAACTTAAACGACGTAAGCGTGCGCGTGCAGCAGCTGCACTTATGACACATGCTAAAAACCCCCAACCTGATGTCGTCATGCCTCCACCGGCACCTATGCCTCCGCCTCCGCCTGCACCACAAACAGATGCAGAACGTATAGCAGAAGCAAGTATAGGATTACCTGCTGGCTGGGAACCACTTATATCAAGAAGCACAGGTAAAATGTATTATCGTAATAAAAATACTGGCAACAAGCAATACGAAGTACCATCAGACGACCCACGTATATTAGAAGCTAGTATAGGATTACCCGCTGGTTGGGTACCACTTATATCAAGAAGCACAGGTAAAATTTATTTTTATAATCAAAACAATGGTGTCAAGCAAGTTGAACGACCAACTATGGGCGGTAAACGCACGAGAAGACGACCACGTCCAAGAGCTAAATCTAGAGCCAAAAAGCCCAAAAAGAAACGAACAACGACACGTCGTAAGCGTACAACAACAAGACGCCGAAAATAAATACATCGGCGTCTAATCCTTTTTGGGTTTGATTTTGAGAAAACATGTTCCTTGCAACATCTCAGAGCATGTTGCGTCGCCAATAGTCTTGTTCTTAGACTCAACCACGCGCCATTTGCTCGTATCTGGCGTATAATCTACGCTAGTAGTATGAATTATTTTATAGTTTTGTTTTCTATAAAATGCTTTTCGCTTTGCCCATTGCTTTTGAAATAGGTCGTGCTTATCAATGACGTCCACCACCACGGGCGTCCCGTGTCTTTCTCTCAAGATTCGTCCAACAGATTGTTCGATATCCGTTTTAGGTGTCGCCATAATCAAGGTAGTAAGTGTCTTAATATCAAGTCCTTCTGCCGCCATGGAATATGTCGCAATAATGACCTTCTTGCTTTCACTCTCCTTCAACGCTGCCTCTTTCATTCCACCCACATAATATCCCACCGACGCAATATTACGAGCTGCAATCGCATCATACAAATATTTGAGAAGGCTTTTGTTGTGGGCTAGAATCATGACTTGCTGGTTCGGGTTTTCACGCAACATATCGCCGAGCACCTGCAATATAAACTCGCTTCTGCGATTGTAATTACACAACTTGGTAATCATCGTGCTAAACTGCGGGTTTCCGCGAAAATCATAGACAATTTCATTGAACTCCTCGTCGTCAATCTTATATTCAACCGCGCGGACCACTACTGGATGATCCTGCTTCCTATTCTCCTTGAAAACCACCTCACCCAAAAACATCTTAAATATCTTACTCGTCCCGTCCTTGCGGTTCATAGTAGCCGAAAGCCCAAGCATATATTTTGTCACCAGTTTGAAAAGCGTGTTGGAAAAGACCTCGCTTGAAATGTGATGCACCTCGTCAATAATCGTGAATCCAAAACTTTCAAACACCGACGGCGGATACTCCTTCATACTGAGCGACTGAATCATACCCAAGACGATATCCTTGTCTTCAATATCAACGACGGGTCCTTGAATCCTGCCGATACGCGCTCCAGGCAAGAACTGCTGTATGCGCTCAATCCACTGGTTGAAGAGAAACTCTTTGTGCACCAATACAAGTGTCTTCTTTTTGAGTTGCGAGAGAATATACAAGGACAAACTGGTTTTGCCAAATGCACAAGGTAAGTCCAATAACCCGCCACCCCCGGTCGTCGTAGCACGCACCTTGTCTAAATATGAATTTACTGGACCCCATTGATGCTCTCTTAATTCGCCATTAAACGCGACAGAAATATTGTCCCCTTCTGCCAACTTCATTTCCTTGGCCGCGCCAAAATGCTCCTCGCCAAAATATCTAGGCAAATAATATTTTTGAACGGATTCGCGATAGGCTGGGAATGTTTTTACGTTATTATTTACGGGGGAGCCAGGGATATAGGGGCGAACCATTAATTCCTTTTTGATGAGAGATACTTGCTTGTCGTTTAATTCTTTTTTTAAAATAGTGTACCCCTTTTGTCCAATATAGGTATTGAGTTCATTTGTCGTTGTTGTTAAATTTTGCATAGTGCCTACTTTAGTTTAGCGCATAATATTTAGGTTGTTTGAGATAATAAAATCTAATAATAAGATATATGGAACCTGTATTAAAAAAGACACAATCTAGTCATGTGGTTTTGGGAATCATCTTTATAATTTATCTAATTATGGGATATCCTATTCCGGAAACTCTTGCTAATATGATAGATACTCTATATGGAAAAATAATCGTATTTATGTTTGCGTTAATATTGTTGGTTTCGGTTAACCCCGTTTTGGGTGTTTTAGGATTATTTGTCGCATTTGATTTGATCCGGCGTTCTGAAATGGCGACTGGGTCAACCGCTTTACTCAAGTTTGGGTCTTCGGAAAAACAAAAAATGGGCGATCTTACCGCGTTCAATCAATTTCCTTATACTTTAGAACAGGAAATGGTAAAGCTCAGAACTATCAATAAAGACCCGCCGATTGAGTCTCCTGCATCATACAAACCGATGCTTTTGGCTACTGCTGACGCGTCACCGGTATCCGCCTAAATAATCCCACATGGGTGTTTGTGAGTGTATGTATGTTTATGTCTTGTAAAATTAGGACATGAACATATTATGTATTGCTACTGCAACTGCTACCGCTACTTTACAACTTTTATATCACCAAGTTTAAGCACAAATTGGATGAAGTAATAGAAAAGAACGATTGCAAAGATTAATAATAATAACTGAAACCATGGGTTGTAAAATATTTTTAACAGGGTATCTCTTGCATTGTATTCGGATTTTAGTTTGTAGTCCATACTCAACTTATTCTCGGTTGACATTTGGATTGTTTCCTCGGAGACATTTACTGGTTGACAATCAATATAAATATCGTCATTTCCAGAACTAGAACCGCTTGAATTTGGACCTTTAGGATTATAGAATATCTTACCCATATTTGTAGCTTTTGCTATATACGTTTCACCCTTGATAATACTATTCAATTTTGCAATAGTATCTGCATCTATTGTAATTGCATTTTCAATGCCATATGCTATCACCTCCGAACCACCACCAGGATCAGGTATATTAAAGGAATAAAATGGCTTTTTAGGAACAATATTATTTAAATTGTAATTTTCAACACTAATAACAGATTTATTTCCGGACTTGGGTGCTAAATTAGCGGTCTGATTGATGATTTGTGTTAATATATTGCTAGAAGGCATAGAACTATTTCCAGAAACAATTGGAATCATCACTGAAAATCGTGTACCTCCGACAATGGGGGTATGGCTAATATTTATAGCTCCCTTTGGCTGTTTTCCATTATATAAGAAGTATACATTTGTAGATATACTCACGCCGGAAACTTTATATTTATTTCCATTATAGGTAACAGGCGGAACGTTGCTTTCATCGTACGATAACTCAATTCTATTCCCAATATTATTTGCGACGCAGTTGCTATTTGAATATTGAAATGAATACGAACACTTTAAATTGCATTCGCCAGAAACATTATCTTGTGAAATATTGAAATCAGCCATAGTATTATCTAATAATATATCTATATAAATAAAAATATCATTTTAATTATATAAGCAATGAAATTAACAAAGGGTAAATTATCCAAACTATTTCATAAGAAAAAACAAACAATGAGACGTTATAAAAATCAACGTAAATACAGACGTGCAAGTAAAACATTTAGACAAAGAAAACCCCTAAATTTACATCGCTCCTCTATGAAAAAAATAGGACGGGTAGGTGGCGCAGACCCTGATGAAAAGGTTCCTCTTGTTGTAAAACCTGCTTCAGACGAAGAAACCATAAATATAACCGAACCAGTTTCTGAACCAACTACGGAACCACTACCAGAACCGGTAGCAGAAGAACCTATTTCTGAACCTGCGATGGAGCCAATTTCCGAACCTGTTTCCGAGCCTGCGGTGGAGCCAATTTCCGAGCCTGCGGTGGAGCCAATTCCCGAGCCTGTCGCAGAAGAACCAGTTTCTGAACCTGCGATGGAGCCAGTTTCTGAACCAGTTGTTGTTGAAGAACCAGTTCCAGAAGAGCCAATCGCTAAACCTGTAGAAGAACCCATTGTAGCTGAAAATGTGAATCCTGAACCCGCTTCAACCCAACCATCCGTAGCAGACGCATTAAATCTTATTGCAGATAAAATCGCAACAGCAGTTGTAAACAAAATGAGAGAAGGTTCAGCAATGGGCTCAAGTTCAAATCAAGATGCGGATATCGCTGTTCCACTTGCGGTAAGCGCGGTAGTAAGACAAACCCAACTTGCTCCAGAGAAATAAGGTCTTATACAAACGGCAAATATTTAATAACATCATTGTCGTAAATGGTTATCTTGAAGGCTTGATTATATCCTTCCACATACACCGTATCCCCATTATATAACTTGTCCACTCCATATTCGGTGGTGCAACTACGTCCATTTCGTGAGATGGGCAATTTAATACTATTGTTTTGGTCACTCATAGTATAATATTGCCACTTATCGCGTGATACAAACAGAGGTCGCCCCATCAAAGGCAATATTTTGTCCTTGCTTTCTCCGCTTAACAATGTCATGAGGCCAACCTGACGATAAGTCGTGTCTACCGCACCAACATTCGTGGAGACATTGATCGGCACCAAATATCTCTCGTCGCGTAATGGCGGGGCATATGGGTTCAACAAAACGTCGCCGGGCAAGTTGGTATATGCAACATTTGGACGCATGTAAACCCCGCCACCCATACCTCCTCCCATACCCATACCCATGCCTCCACCCCATCCTCCATCAACATCTCTGGCTTCTTCCTTAATAACCACTTGTTGGTTCTGGGTTTGTTGTTTTGGCTGATTCCATACGTGCATGAGAATAAAGCCAACTGCTATAAATATAAAAACCATGGTAATATTTTCAATACAAATGATACCAGGAGGACACTTTTTCATAAATATTATTATAATATATACTATTAATATTTATTTTTAGACCAGTTTATTTGCCTGGTGTGGGAAGAGCATTTGTATTCACGCCAAATTTCTTGATGAGAGAAGGCAAATCGCCTATACCATCAATGTTGAGGGTTTTTAACATACTTTGTGCTTGTTCCATAAGGGGACCCATACCTTTCATCGCTTCCGCCAAATGAAGCTGTTGTTTCATCAAATTTTGCGTATCTGCAGTTAAATTTTTTATTCCATCGCTTCCTAAAACGTTATTTAAATCGTCATAGGCTTGTTCAAGAGTGGAACCCATGTCAACGCGAGATCCACCCTTTCTCGCACCTGCGCTTGAAAACGTCTCGGCTGTTGCACCCATTGCTACACATTTGCCTGTTTTCTCATCGAATTTTTCACCATCACCACATGCAATGATAGAGTTAGTTGTGTTAGTTGTGGAAGAGGCATCGCTTGCGGCATTCGTGTTATTGGCAGTGGGTGTTGCAGATGGTGTGGGTGTTGTAGTATCTGTCGTGGAGTCACCATCAACTCCTTCAGAAAACCCCTCTTTCATCATCATTCCAGAACTTAATAGATTCACCAACACCAACGGAACCAAAAGCACAATCACCATATTTTTGCTAAAATGCGTCATGAGATATCCAACTAAAATAAACAATATTACTATTTTGGTTTGGTCCATCATCATATATCCGATAACGTTGAATAACGCTAAAAGAGCGACTAAATATAGAACATATCGGTTTGTTAACAATTTTGAAAGTGAACTTGGCATTTTCATAGTATATTATATATATTCATTGTAAAAAAAAATGAAACAGAATTGTTAATATTCAACATGTAATATCTAAGATATTAACTCAAAATGAGTCAAAACAGGTTTTCACTAGTTATATGCGAGTTGCACAATAAAAATCTCCACGGATTTACAAAAGAAAGCGATGCCAACGTCCAAGGCCACTATTTGGTAATGGAGACATTTGAGAAGCAAAAAGCAAACATAAAAAAGGTAAATAAAATATGCAAGATGTATACCAAACAATACGGCCAGTTGTCGCCGAATTTGCTAGACCATCCAATTCTACGCAATTATCCAAACATAGTTGCAAATGATAAATATATTCAACCACAGATTGCTGAATGTATTTATTTGAGTGGCGACGAACGTGTCGCAATTATTAAAACCCATTGGATACGCTTAATTCAGCGCACTTGGCGTCGCGTTTACAAAGAGCAGCAACGTGTTCAGCGTATTCGTAGAGACCCGCGTCAACTACAACATCGTCAAATTACAGGTGCATGGGCCAAGGACTGCCTACATCTTCCTACCCTGCATGGCCTTTTGTCTGGAATTTGAAGAAGCTGAAGAAGAAGACGAAGAAGACGCAGTAGACTTCCGCCCACTCCGGCGTTTACTTGTTCGCGCGCGCTTGCGTGTCTTTTTTGCTCGCAGTTTTTCAACATACCCGCCGCGATACATGGACTTCTTACCACGACGACGTTTTGTTTTACCAGCGTTTTGGTCCCTCCTAGGACGAATAGGATTAACAACTTCACCTTGTCCAAGAGCCGCGTTAGGTTGTCGTGCAATTCTATTTGGGAGTCCTCCAATCCCATTTCCAGCACCAGCACCACCAGGTCCTCTAGCACCAGCACCACCAGGTCCTCTAGCAGCTACAAGTCCAGCAATTAAAGCTCTTAATTGTCGGCTATTTTCATTTAATTGTTCAGAATCTTCCCTATTAATATGCATCTGTGCAATCTGGGCTACATTCTCTTGAATACGTCCAGTTCTCTCTTCTAATTGTCTGAGTAATTCATCGCGTTGTGCATTTGTTTGTTGAACGGCTTGTTGTGCGTTGGCTAAATCTTGTTGCAATCGTTGTAGCTGTTCGGCGTTCTGTGCGGCGTTGCCTTGTCCGTCTTGTCTCAACCGAGCTAATGCTTCATTACATACTCGTTCTCGTTCTTGAACCTCATTTGCTCTAGCTTCTACAACCCTTAATTGTTCTTGGATTCTTACATTTTCTTCGGTTAATCGTCGTATTTGTTCATTTGCCGCATTAAGTTCTTGTTGTAGGGCTGCAGAATTATTATTATTTTGCTGTAAACCATTTAAGAAATTTGTAATTTCTTCTATAAGCGCATTCACCATCCTTACATAGTCATCGCCTTGTTGATTTTTTCTTTGTATTGCTGTATTTAAATTAACCAAAGAGTTATCTAAATCTTGCATAAAGTATTATATATATATTAGTAATAAAATATATATTTGAATTGAGTATTATAATTTTATGAATATGAAATAATGTCAGAATCCTCCGCATCGTGTCTATTATCATAAGCGTCCTCCTCTTGTTGTACTTGAGTTATTTCGTCCATTTTACTTTTAATATGCGCCATTTCCTGAATAAGCTCGTCCTGCTCCATTTTCGCATTTTCTAAATCCGTATCCGTCAATTTTCCGTCCACCATAATTTCGTCAATGTATTGCTTCAAGTAATTCATAGCGTTTATTTGGTCTTCTTTTTGTTTGACTATATGGTTGTAGTACTTTCTGTAATCATTACGCACCATTTCTAAATATTCATTTTCCTTGGCGGTTTGTTGGAGCGTTTTTTGTTTTTCAAGAAGCATTTTGCGCTTTTCATCCATGAGTGTATCAATATGTACTAAATATAAATCCCGTTCGGCTAATGTTAACTTATACATGTGCTTTCTTGTATATTACGCTTGAAAATAATTGCCTAAACCAACGCCAAAAAAATTGAAACAAAAAATACACATACAACGCTATACAACAGATTTACATCGCAGAAAATGCTTACCATTTTGATTATCCTATTGGGCTGCAATATTACGACTATCTTGTATGATAGAATTTATACTGCCCTAACCATTTCAACGGCCTACCCGAACGCTCAGATTGATTGGTTTTTGAGCGGAGGTATAAAAGATCCAGCGCGAGATACTACAAGCGAGGCGGAAAAAATGCATCAAGCCATTTCTCACTTCAATATAAACAACACAAATGCCATGAATCCGTGGAACTACGTTTACGATACTATTTCTCAAAACACGGCTGAGAACTTTATCATGGCAGACAGATATTTGAAGACAAACGGGTCGCAATATGACCGCGTCTATGTAGTGACGTCTCAATTTCATTATGAACGTGCAAAGGAAATGCAAAATCTGATTTCACCTGATTCAAAATTTGAATGGGTTCTCTCGCCGATGGAAATGTCAGACTCGTATTACTGGGAAAAAATTCATATAAAAAACGTGGAGCAAGATGTGGAGCGTGCAGCTAAAAAATACTACTATATCATGTAGTCTGGCGTGGGTTGTGGGGTATGTGGGGTATGTGGGGTATGTGGGCCATGGACCACATCTAGATAAATAGATTTTATTGTAATAATATTAAACAATTCTTTTTTATAATTAGTATATTATATGATTACGTGTAATTTAAAAGGCGGATTAGGAAATCAATTATTCCAAATATTTGCGGTCATTGCATATTCGCTAAAGCACAATCACCCATTTAAATTTGTATACACTGATTTTGTTCCTTCTATTACGCCACGACATAGCTACTGGGAGTCCTTTTTGAAATCCCTTAAATCATTCACTATCAAGGAATATCCCTCTAAAAACACAAAAATAATCAGATATCCTGATATGGAATATCGTGAATTGCCTGCGTCATCAAGCGAACACACAATATTTGACGGATATTTTCAAAGCTATAAATATTTTGAAGAGAGACAGAATGACATTTTTCGGTTGATTCAGTTAGAGAAACAAAAGACAGAATGTTTGGCAAAGCATAAAA
>Ga0209086_10000919_pt1 | contig 24164 bp, 26 predicted proteins | sample M_130207_XF_Meta_FD_187312 | JGI IMG/M metagenome (GOLD analysis project Ga0209086, IMG submission 187312) | Freshwater microbial communities from Lake Montjoie, Canada to study carbon cycling - M_130207_XF_MetaG (SPAdes) (version 2) | ecosystem: Environmental > Aquatic > Freshwater > Lake... | reverse complement strand
TCGAGAAAATGTCCTTGGCAAGTAAGCCATCCATTTAAGGAGTCTATGACTATGGCGATTACTTACAGTTTCAATGCGACTAATCCTGTGGTGGCTCCTGTTGCCACCAATAAGGCGATTCAAGTTGGCGATCTTGTAGCTCTATCTTCCGGTAGTGCGATCTCCGCTCTTGATTTTCCTTGGGATACCAACTTGGCAACCACTCAAACTGCGTTTGCAAGTGCTTTTTTAGGTGTATCTGGTCAATTAAAGAGAGAAGATATAGCTCTTGTGTACGGTAACTCAGTAGACAACCAAATTCGTGTTGATTGCTCTGGTATCTACGCTGGAACTTATACTGGTTCCGCTCTTATTGTTGGGGATTTCGTTGGCCCCACTTCCGTATCTAGCGTTCTTCAGCCACAATCTTTGGTTAAAGTTGCTTCCGCTGCTTTAGCTATTGGTCGAGTTGTTGAAGCACTTGCTACTACTGGTACTGTAAAATTCCAATTGTTGTCTAGTCAAAACCCTGTGGCCCGATAATCCACAACTTTTTAAGGAGATTAGTATGAAGAGTCTAGGTAAAAAGCTGAAGGAATTCGGCCAACAAAATGGTTTGGCTAAAACCAAAGCGTTCTTTTCTGAATCCATTTCCAAAGGCGATGTTTCGGTAAGCCGAATTTCGCTTCGTGGTCTTGCTGAAGGTATCATGGGAGATGATTGGGCTGAACAGCTTAATCGCTTCAATGGCCCTGATCGAACCTTTATGGAAGCAACCGAAGCAGTAGATGCTTCTAACTTTGCTGCCATCACAGGCCAGATTCTTATCACTACGGTTCAAGAAAAGTATAAGCTGGCATCATTCATTGGTGACCAACTTGTATCGACCATCCCTGCTGGTCAGAACCTTTCTACTGAGATCATTCCTTGGCTATCGGACATCAGTCCTTCGCCAGAAGTGGTTCAACCTGGTATGCCCTATCCACAGACTCAGTTCTCCGGTAACTATGTACGACTTCCAGCCATCGAAAAGGTGGGTAGAATTTGTGCAATTACCGCTGAAATGATTTACTCGGATAAGACTTCACAGGCTTTAGCATCTGCTGAATCTGTAGGTACTTATTGCGGTCTAGTTCGTGAAGAAAGAATTCTTAACACGGTACTCGGCCTCACAGGTAGCTATGTATACGGTACTGCTACTGGTTCTGAATCAACCTTGAATACCTATTCAACCACCGCACAGGCGGGGATGACTTTTGGTTTCATCAATAAGGTTGCTTCTTATGCGTTGAGCAATTTTGCTAGCATTAATACGCTAGAACAATTGTTCTACCAGATGAAAGACCCTAATACTGGTAAGCCAATCGACATCTTTGGCCCTGGTATGCAGATGCTTGTAATGCCTTTCCAGAAGTATACCGCTAGCCGTATTCTTAACCCTGCAACTACCACCAAAAATGGGCCTTTTGCCACTTCTGGTGATGTCGAGCAGTTGGAAAGTCCTAACCCACTAGATACTAACTATGGTCTTCTCACATCCGCTCATGCGAGAAACTTGTTGGTAACTAGCGGTGTTGCTGCTTCCACCGCAGACAAATATGTCTACCTTGGAAACTTCAAAAAGGCTTTTGTATGGCGAGAAGCCAAGCCAATGGAAGTTGTGCAAGCACCAGCTAACAACTGGGCCGAGTTCAACCAAGATATCGCTGTTGCGATCAAAGCTTCTTGGTGGGGTTCTGCTGGTGTTACTGATCCTCGCTATGTGGTTCAAGGTCTTCCCGCTTAGTCCTACCTAACCAAAGTTGGGGGCTAGCTCTTAGCCCCTAGCTTTCTTTTTAAGAGGTTATTATGCCAACTCCAGCCGAAAACCTCCTGACTATAAGAGATAACTACATAAACGCATTGGTGACTGATTCTGCCAGTCCGCAACCTTCTTATTCATGGGAAGGTGTTGCTGTTTCTAGGACAGAGTGGAGGCAGCAGACTTTGCAACATATTACCCAGGTAAATAAGTTGATGACTTATGTTAATCCTCAGACATTTAAAACACAATTTATGTAAGAGGTGTGTATGCCTACATTAGATCTATCTCAGGAATATCATGTATTTGATAATCCAGAGGTACTTATTTTAAAGAATGTAGACAATGCTACTGTTACAACAAGTTATGGATTCAGAAGGGCAATGACTTTAGCTTATACCGATCAAAGTGGTGTAGCTAAGATTGAAAATATTACAAGATTTCTAGTATGGAAGGCTAATCTTAGCGGGTTTAAGCCAATGGTTGATTGCGAGATAACTGATACTAGCTCGGTTAAGTATTATGTCAACAGCGTTGATAACTCTGGAAACAGAGAATACTACGGATTGGATTGCACCCAACAGAGTTAAATATGAATAACAAAATATATCGCAAGCCAAGGCCGATTATGGCAGCTAATCCAGCAGATCGTTACACTACGATTATGGATACATTGGCTGAAAAACTTGTTGCTTTAGCTTACACGGTATATAAGCGTAAAGGTGCGGTTATTAGAGAATCTGACACATTTCCATGCGTAGTAATAGCACCTTCAGAAGAAGGCGAAGAATTAGGTATAGAAACCTTTGGCGGGATATCGGAGTACATCTATTCCGTCAGGGTTTATTATGTTCAAGAGTATGCAAGGGATCTAGTGTATACCGATCTTGATGACAGGTATAAGATAAGAAAAGAAATATATCAGATAAGCCAGTTCACGGCTTCACTTAGCCCATCACGAATAAACATTAAAGGCATTCAACCATTTTCGGTCAATAGTAACCCGAATACAGTTTACAATGTTACTGGTTTTAAGGTATCATGTGGGTTCATGGAACAAGGTTTAGTTTAATTTAAGGAGTTAAACATGGCAGCAGTAGATAATATTTTTATCACAGGAAAAACAGCAAGACTTATTATTGAAAGAACTGATACAGCAGTTCCAATTGCAATCCCTTGTACATCAGTTACTATTGCAACCAAAATTGATACTCCAGAGGCAAGCAATTACAATTCATTAGGGTTTGTAGAACTTGTTGCTGGTATTCAAAGTGCAGAAATAACTGTAGAAGCAGTTTATGACAAAACTCAAATGCCTGTTATATTTGCCGGTATGAAAGCAGATGTTGTTTTCATTCCCGATGGTAGTAGAACTCCGTTTACTGCAATTCCTCCAACCGCTAATCAGGCAACATTAGATACAAATGAATATCTTGCGTATGAAGGAGATCCTTTAACATTTGTATTTAATAACTGTACGGTAACAAATGTTACTTACGATGTAGCTGTAAGAGATGTTCAAAAGTTTAAAGTTACATTAGTTCCTTCTTCCGCAGCGGGTGTTAATTTTGGCGATTTCGCTTTCTAAAAAAACAATATAGGAGAATTTAAAAATGGCTATTCTTTCTGGAAGACGAGCAACAGTAAATATTGGGGCTTTAACTGGAGTTCCAGCAACTAATGTTTCTGTTAACTCAAAAGCGGAAGTGATTGATACCACATCATTTCAAAATGAAGGCTTTGACTCCCATGTTATTGGTCTTTATTCCGCAGAAATAACCTTAGATCTTCTTGAAGTTTATAATGGTTATGGGTTAAAACAGGGTGATATTGGGTCTATAGTTATTTTTGATGGTGACGGTACTCCACCAGGCCAAGGAATAACCATAACGAAATGTATAATAACTGCTGTTAATTATACTTCAGATGTTAAAGATGCTCAAAAAATATCATTAACACTTGCAACTTATGGTGATTTTGATTTTGAGATTGGTGATTTGTAATTCTTGAAAGGAAGCATTCATGTCAGATACAGTTGGTAATTTGTTAAATTCCAGCGGTGAAGGGTCTTTGACCATTGAATACAATGGAAAAAAATACACCGCTGGACTCATTACACAAAAAGTTAAAGCTGAATTTGAAAAGAGGATGGAGAAGAAAGCTCTCGATTCTATTTTTTCAATGAAGGACAGGTTAGAACCTGTTGAATTCCGTGAAGCAATTTCTTCTGTAACAAGAGATATTGCGAGCGGGATTTATTCATTTGGTAGCGAGAACTCTATAGCATCGTTGTCTACTCCATCAGGAGCTTTGGCATTCGCATCTATATTGTTTTCTGCACCTGAGAATGAAATTCAAGATGTCATGCTTGTTGAGAATGATAGGTTTGAAGCCGTAATGGAGATAGTTCGGGATAAATCATTCCCAAACGGCAAGAAGGTGTAGGTGAGGGTTCTTTTAATCCAAAAGAACCAATACCTCCACCTAATTTAAAAACTTACTATGTGAATTTGATGGATAAGCCTTATCTCCTTCGGCCTTGGGAGATTGAGAAGTTGACCGATAGGCAGATAGTCGAACTTTATTATCGAAGAAGAGATGATAAAGGTGTTCCTGTTAATATTCCTGACAAAAAGCATGAATGGAATACAAGAAAGAAAATCGTTCCTATTGAAGATATGGTGTTGCAAAAATACCTTGATTTTATGAAAATGGGAGCATCATTAGGGGTTGGCGAATCTAAGATGAAAAGCTCTTGGATCAGGAAATTTGGAAGTTTACCACCAGGGATAAAATAATGGCAGATATTCCATTAAAATCAGATGACGAAATGACGAATGACCTGGTTGGTGCGGTAGAAAATATCGCCCAAAGCGTTAAGGCTGGATCGAGGGATTTCACCAAAAGCTTTACTGGCTTAACTACGGCAATCAAAAGATTGCAAACAACTCTTGTAAACGCAATTAAAGCGATAAAAATTCAAGTAGTAGCAAAGCCTGAGAAGGTTCAAAAGCCAGCAACTAAGGATAAGTCTACATCTACAAAAGAGGTTGTAAAAGAAAAAGAAACAAAGACTGAAGTAGCACCGGAGAAGAAGGCTAAGACTCCGAAGATAGAAGCAGCAAAAACAGATGTTCCAAAGCAACCTAAAGCACCCAAGGTTGTAGATCCAACAGTAGAAGCGGAAAAGCAAAAGGCAAAAAAGCAAAAACAAGAAGATGATGATGTTAGAAGTCAGAAGTTAAGGGATCAAGCAAAAATAATTGCTTTGCGTTTAGAAGAGGCATTAAAGCCAAAACCAGTCAAAGAAGCAAAGCCACCAAAAGAACCAAAGGCAGCAAAAGAACCTAAAAAAACAATTGACCCTCAAGAAAAAGAAAGAGTAGTTAAAGAAAAAGCCAGAGAAAAAGAAATACAAAAAAGGCAAGAGAAGGTTAAGCCAGTAAAGATTTCTTCTTTAATCGAAGGTATCAATCAAACTGGTAATGCTTGGTCTAAGATGATTTCTGGAATTAGAAAATCAATAGTAGATACAGAGAATATTAGAAAAGCAGAAGAAAACAAAGTTGCAAAAACTGGTAAAGAAGGAACTAAAGATTTTGTTGGGCCTCCTAAAAAGCTTTTTGATAAAAACGAGAGAAAAGCTTCTGATGCAGCAGAAAAAGAAAAAGATGATGAGTCAGAAAGAAGGGAAAATGCAGATCGAGAAGCTTCTAGTGCAGAAAAAGCATTAAGGACTTATTTTAGAAAACAAAAAGAAGGACAAGCAAACGAAGAAGCAAAAGCTGCAAATGATTTAGTTAAACAGCAAGAACAAGCTGCAAGAAATCTTGAACAGGCCAATCAGAAAACCCAAAAGGAATTAGATGGTTTGATTGGTGCTTTTCAAAGATTAACTCCGCTATTTAAAGGCCCATTAGTTAACTTTGGCTTGAAAATGATAGCTAAAGGCATTGGATACAAACAACCTAAAGCAATGTCTAAGGGTGGAGATGTATCTTATCTTGCTAGTGGTGGCCAAGCGATGAAGCCAAAGGGTACTGATACCCAACCATCGATGTTGACTCCAGGTGAGTTCGTTGTAAACAAAGATGCTTCCCAAGATCCAGAAAACAGAAAGCAACTTGAATCAATAAATAGCGGTAAAAACAAAAAGAAGACTGAATACCATTCTTCCGGTGGTTCTGTTGGTGGAGTTGGTTATTACGCTGCTGGTGGGCCAGTTATGGCAGCAGCGGGTGTTGCATTTGTTGCTGTTGGTTCTGCAATAAACAGCGTTGCGAAATCATTTTCTATTGCTAGTGAAGCGGTATCCTCTTTTGCTGGTGCAGTTCAAAAGGCAAATCCAGCATTGATGGAACAAGTTGGTCTTGCAATGGATGACTTGCAAGCAGTTGTTGGTAGAGCATTGTCACCAGCAATAACTATGCTTATTCCGTTGATAAGGCAATTTGCTGATTATGTAGATTACTCTGCAAAGAAATTTGCACCAGCAATCGAATCAATTATAAAGATAACAAAAGAATTAATGAGTCCGTTACTTGAACTTGGGGCAACAGTAGCAAATGCATTAATGCCTTTCACCAAACTTCTTGTTTTACAATTTGGTGGAATTGTAAAAATTATTATCCCAATAATTGATTTACTTTCTTCGTTGTTTGAAACAGTAACATTGTTGATGGGTTCTCTTGGAGATTCGGAATTCTTGTTTGGTGTGTTTAACAATTCAATTGAAATACTTTCTAGGGCTGTTTCTATTGTTGCTGGAACAATTCAATTAATTATAGGTGCATTTGTTGTTGGTGTTGCAAAAATGATCGAAGTGCTTGGCACTTTGATTAACACCATTTCTTTTGGATTTGCTGGAGAATCAATAGAAGGTTTTGGAGAGAAGGCTGGCAAAGTTGGTGAAAAACTTTACAACAAATCATTAGATAACTTTAAAGCAGTTGGCGAAGGTAAACCAAAAAGATTTAAGGCTGGAGAAATGTCAGGTGACAAAGGTCTTCAAAAAGATTCTTCATTTGGTGCAGCAGTAAGGCAAGCAAGTTCAATGTCTATTGTTGGAATTGGTGACGAAATGAGAAAGAACGCTTTAATGGCTGGACTAGGACAAAAAAGCCAAGAAGAGTCTTTGAATCAAATAGAAAAAAATACTGGAGAACTGGTTGATCTTTTTAAAGATTTAAAAATGCCACAAAACACAGGTGCTGGAAGAATTGTTGGCCCAAATCCACACGCACCCGCAGTTGTAAATGAAAATATGGGTGCATTGCCTGGAACTGCTGGAACAAGATTTGGTGCTATTACCCCAATAAATTAATGGAGAAATGTAATGCCTTTAGTTCCTGATAATAATCAAGATTGGTGGAATTTAGGAAGAATATCTGAAAAAGTATCAGGTATATCTCCAGGAGTGTCTTCAATTGCTGTTGATGGCGAAAGTCGATCAACATTAGTTTATATAGTCGATGGGCCTTCAAATAATACTGATTTTCAAAATCCATTAGATGTTTTTTGTCAAAGACTTCTTGGATCAACAGAAATCAATGAGGCAAATGGTTCTTTAATAAGAAAACCTCCGATGACTCACCCTCAATATAGATGGCTTTATGCTGATAGGTTATCTAGTATAAAAGGTATTGGCCCAAAAAGAATAAATCCAGACGATAATACATCAGGACTATTTGGATTTAATACTTCTGCAACATCCTCTTGGCAATATGTTCCACCATATTATTCCGTGTATGAAAAATACGAAGTAGTAGTAGAGTTTTCTTCAAGACCATATGTTGCTATAGATGACAACACAATGGATATTCTTGAAACAGTATCTCCAGGTCTTTATAAAATAACTTCTCCAGACAATATTTATTATAAAGATAATGCAGCATTAGTTACAATAACTGGTACTCCATATCGTGAATACAGAAGGTTTGTTTCTTATACTACAGAAACATCAGCAGAATATTTAACATTCAAAGCTGGTGCTTATATGTTTGATTCTGATGTTCCAGAAATAGCAAATGTTCCTGTTGCTGGATTTTTTGGAAAAATATTGATACCCAAAGTTACTGTTAAATTAACTTGGCATATGGTTCCATATTATTTTATAGATCCAAAATCAACACAAGGAACAAATATTTTTCAAGGTCTTGGAAGGGTAAATCAAAGACAATTTTTTGGTTTTAACCCTGGAGAATTGCTTTTTACCGGATTTACAAATGTTCCAAAACCTAAAGCACAATTTACAACTTATGATTACAGTAATGAATCTGTGTTTCAAGGTGGTGTTCCAAACATCAATCAAATAATGAATGTTGATGTTACATTTAATTTTCTTTATATACCTGTTTTTTCTTACAATGCTGCTGGTGATCGATATCCTAGTTCTCCATCTGGAATTATAAATCCAGACAATTTAAGTTATATTAATGCTGGTCATAACCTTGGCCCCGCAAACTTCAATAAAAAATATTACCCTGTGATTTCAAAAGATGTTGACCCAGCACCACCAGCACCACCCATAGCAGCAGAATTTAGGAAAGCACCTGTTTATGCTAGTTATCCTTTTGAGTTGATGTTTAACGCAAAACCGTATATAATGTCAAAGAATCCGTAGAATAAGGAGTATCCTATGTTAGCGGGAACATACAACATAATCTGCGAGCAAGGTGCGACTTTTCAGCGAAATTTATCCGTTGTTAACGCTGATAATACCGAACCCGATTACAATTCTTCAACTGCAAGAATGCAAGTTCGCCCAACCGTTGTTTCTGAGACAATTATTATTGAGTTAACTACAGAAAACAGCAGAATAACTCTTTTAGATAATACTATTACGCTTGATATTACCGCAGATGACACAGAATTGTTGCCAACTGGTGCTTACAAATATGACCTTGAAATTCAGACTAATGCTGATGTAATCAGACTCGTTCAAGGCAGCTTTACGGTTTCTCCCGAAGTCACTAGACCAGTACCGTAAGGAGAGTCATGCCAACAGACATTTTCGCCAGAGTAACCGTATTAGAAGACCCTGTTGGAGTGCTTATATCTGCTCCACAGGTTATTCCTACACTATCTGACCCTGCTTCTACTGTCACAATACTAGGCGATAGTAGTGTCACAATCCTTAGATATGTTAGTTTCACTCCATCATCTTTATCGATAAGCCTTACTGCTCAAGCCAATGTGTTTACGGTAACAGGAAGTCCGATCACGACCAATGGAACATTTGATCTAAACTTTATTAATACTGGTGCTAATACATTTCTTGCAGGGCCAGTAAGTGGGTCAGGATTGCCTTCGTTTAGGGTTATTAACAAAGCTGATATTCCTGACATCTCTTCTACATATTTAACTGCTGTATCGCACAACAACACGCTTACCGGAAATGGAACTGCTGCTTCACCGCTCCAAGTGGTCACAGGTGGGGCGGTTGGTTCTGTGAATTCAGTTGCAATGACCTCAACTGATTTTACCATTTCCGGTTCTCCTATAACTTCGTCTGGAACACTCATTGCAAATCTTACTGCAACAGGTGTGCCATCAGGAACCTATGGAAGCTCAACCCAAGTTCCAATTCTTACAGTTAATGCAAAAGGACAGGTTACAAACGCTTCTACCGTTTCAATTTCTATTCCAACTCAAGGGTTAACATCCGTTGGAATTCTTTCATCTAGTTTAACAGTTACTAATTCTCCAAGAACAACAAATGGCAACATAACTTTAGAGACTGCTCCAACCGGAGTAACAACAGGTGTATATGGATCTAATTCATCCATTCCACAAATCACCATTGGTGTTGATGGTAGAATAACATCAGCAGTAAATTTAGCAGTTGGAACTCCAGGGAGTGGAATTGGTACAGTTACATCTGTTGGATTAACATCTTCAACATTATCAGTAACAGCGACACCAATTACTAGCAACGGATTTCTAGCGGTTGATTTAACTTCATCTGGTGTAATTGCTGGAACATATGGAAATTCTTTTAATATCCCTATTGTTACTGTTAATCCATTTGGGGTTATAACTAGTGTAACTACATCTGAAATTAGCCCGCTTCCAGCGGGTGGATTAACTAGTCAAGTATTAACTTACAATAATGAAGATGAACAAGCTTGGGTATACTCTGATGGGGGTACATGGTAATGGCTTCAAATGTATATGTAAATAATGGGGGCATCGGTGGTCTGTCCATATTTGACAGAAATATCTCAACTGGTGCATTAAGTGGAACTTCAACGATTTCGACTGGCATACAACCTATTGGAGTTGCAATATCACCTGATGGATTAAATGTTTATGTAACAAATTATTTAAGTGCTACTGTATCCATATTTGACAGAAATATCTCAACTGGAGCATTAAGTGGCACTAGCACTATAGCGACTGGAACTGGCCCTTACGGAATTTGCATTTCCGCAGATGGAACATCTGTTTATGTAGCAAATAGTTCTAGTGCTACTGTATCCATATTTGACAGAAATATCTCAACTGGAGCATTGTCTGGTACTAGCACGATTGCTGCTGGAACTGGCCCTTGTGGTATTTGCATTTCTGCGGATGGAACATCTGTTTATACTGCAAATAGGGGATCTAATACTTGCTCGGTTTTCACAAGAAACATTAGTACTGGTGCATTGACCTCTGGTGGAACAATTGCTACAGAAAATGTTCCAAATGATATTTGTATTTCTGCGGATGGAAACTCTGTTTATGCAGTTAATAACGAATCTAGCACTTGCTCTATTTTTACAAGAAATACTAGCACAGGAGCATTAAGTGGCACTAGCACTATAGCGACTGGAACTGGCCCTTACGGAATTTGCATTTCCGCAGATGGAACATCTGTTTATGTAGCAAATAGTTCTAGTGCTACTGTATCCATATTTGACAGAAATATCTCAACTGGTGCGTTGAGTGGAACATCAACAATTGCTGTCGTATCTGTTCCGTATGGCATTGCAGTTTTTCCTACTTTTATTCTGCCTAATCAAACTGCATTATTAATTGATGTTCAGCCTTATGGAGTTGTTTCTGGTGATCCATTTACAACGCAACCAATAATCAAAATAGTGGATTCAAATGGAGATGTAGTTCCAACTGCAACAAATGATGTTGAAGTAGCAATAACTGTTGTCAATGGTTCTGGTTCATTAACAGGAACAACAACAGTAACTGCTGTAGATGGATATGCAACTTTTACTGATTTAGTTTTTACTGGTGCTGGATCGTTTTATTTAACATTTACTTCAACAGGTTTAACTGAAGTAGATTCAGATGAAATTGCAACTTTAACACCTATAGCATTGGCTATTTATCAACAACCATTTAGTGGTTTATCAGGTAATTTATTAACTACCCAACCAATAATTTCAATTGTAAATTGGCTTGACGATTTAGTTTCAGATGCAACAGATGTTGTTGATGTTTCTTTAGTAGATGTAACTGGTTCATCAGTTTTAACAGGAACATTAAATGCAACTGCTTCTGGTGGATATGCATCTTTTTCTGATTTGATTGCTACTGGCTACGGATCATTTTATTTGACTTTTACTTCTGGAACTTTAACATCTGTAAATTCTGATACATTGTTTTTTACTCCTGATGCTGGTAATCCTAATCCTCCAATTCCAGTTAAACCCAAAAGATCATATATCCCATTATCAGTCCCAACTTCTGGAGATATGGAAACTAACGAATTTGCAATTAATGTTGCAGATAAAAAAGGTTATGTAAGGGATTCAAACGGTATCATTCATTTAGTTTTTGATGGTAATGCTAGTGGTGGTGGAGTTACATCTATTATCGCTGGTACTGGAATAAATATAGATAATTCAACGGGTAATGTTACAATTAGTGCCGTTGCATCTGCACCATCATTGGAACAATTAACTGATGTGCAGATAACCAGCAAAACAGATGGGCAACTGTTAAGATACTTTGCCCCAACGCAAAAATGGGTTAATTCAAATGTTGTGGATGGTGGTAACTTTTAAGGAGTTTTTTCATGGCTAATACGATTCGTATCAAGCGTAGGTTAAGTTCTTCCGTTGGTTCGCCAAATACATTAGCAAGTGCAGAACTTGCTTTTAACGAAACATCAACTGGCCGTGTTTTATATTATGGACTAGGTGATGATGGATTTGGAGTTGCAACCAGCGTAATTGCAATAGCTGGGCCGGATTTTTATTCGGATCTTACTGGCCCAATTACTGCAACAGCAGGAGTTACTAGCATTGCTGCTCAGACTGGTACTGGAGATGTATTTGTTGTTCAAGATTCACCAGAATTAACCACCCCTGATATTGGTGATGCGACTGGAACTTCTCTTATATTATCGGGAGATTTGACCGTCAATGGAACAGTTACAACGATTAACTCCACACAAATTGATGTGGCTGACAAAAACATAACTCTTGGTAATGTCGCAACTCCAACTGATACAACTGCTGATGGTGGTGGTATTTCCTTGCTCGGAACTACAACCAAGACTTTTAGTTGGATCAATGCTACCGACTCGTGGACATCTTCTGAACATATGGATTTGGCTTCTGGTAAAAGCTACTACATCAACGGCACTGTGGTGCTAAGTGCAACGGCACTAGGCTCTGGCATCATCATCGATGGGGGTACATTTTAATGGCTAATACCATTAAACCAAAGCGATCTTATACAGCTTCAAATACTCCTACTTTATCTAGCGGTGAAGTAGGAGTAAATGCAGCAGATGGCAAGATATGGATTGGAAATGCAGCAGGGAATGCAAGCGTTTTGGTTTCATCTTTAGCATTTTCTGATCATACCGGAACAGTATCTAATTCTCAGTTAAGTGCAACCGCTGTTACTGCTGCATCTTACACTAATGCAAATATTACTGTTAATGCTGAAGGAAGAATAACTGCTGCAAGTAATGGTAGTGGTGGTGGTTCTGGAACTGTTACATCTGTTGATATGTCTGTTCCTACTGGTTTGCTGGTAAGTGGAAATCCTGTTACAACAACTGGAACATTAGCAGTAACCTTTAATACTGGTTATTCAATCCCAACAACCGCTTCCCAAGGGAACTGGGATACCGCTTATTCAAATTACTTGCAATGGAATGGTGGTTCAACAGGATTAACAGCTTCAACAGGAAGAACAAGTTTAGGAGCAACCACTGTAGGCGGTAACCTGTTTACCCTCACAAATCCAACTGCGGTTACATTCCCGAGATTTAACTTAGATAACACAGTTACTGCATTAAACGCTGCTGATTTTAGAACTGCTATTGGTGCTGGAACTTCATCAACAACAGGTACAGTTACTTCAGTAGCAATTACAGTTCCAACAGGGTTATCTGTAACAGGAACCCCAATAACAGCATCAGGAACTTTAGCAGTAACTTTGACTGCTGGTTATTCAATTCCAACTACAACTTCCCAAACAAATTGGGATACCGCTTATACAAACAGAATCACCAGTTTAACTACAACTGGCTCAAGTGGATCTGCCACTTTAGTCACAAATACTCTTAACATTCCAGCGTACACTTTAAGCGGGCTAGGTGGGCAAGCTTCGTCTACTAATTTAACTTCTTTATCTGGGTTAACTTATGCCTCTGCTTCGTTTGTCAAGATGACAGCAGCGGGAACATTTTCCTTAGATACGACTGCTTACGGAACTGGATCTGTTACATCTATTGCAACCACTTCACCAATTACAGGTGGAACAATAACTGGAACAGGTACAATTGGGATTAATGCAGCTAGTGCAAATACTGCTTCTTATGTAGTTCAAAGAGATGCTTCTGGCAACTTTTCCGCTGGTACAATTACAGCTTCATTAACTGGAAGTGCTACTGGACTTGCAGCTTCAGCAGCATTAACAACCCCAACGATTACCGGACTAAATGAAAAGCAAACCGCACCAGCAATCTCGGCAGGGGTGTTAGCCTTGAATTGTGCCTTGGGGAATGTGTTTCATGTCTCGCTGAATGCAGCTATCACCAGCATTACCTTCAGCAATATTCCGACCACAGGAACCGCATATGGTTTGACCCTTGCATTCACCGCAGATGGAACGGCTCGAGCAGTAACATGGCCAGCAGCGGTAAAGTGGCCAGCAGGTACTGCTCCAACTCTGACATCTACGAGTGCAAAAATAGACATCTTTGTTTTGACCACATGGGATGGCGGTACAACTTGGTATGCCATGATTGGAGGCCAGAATTTCTAATGCCAATCTCTAGAAAAATCATGGGTGTTTCAAGGGGGCCAGTAGTTTATGTTCCTACATTAAGCGGTACAACTACCATTGCCACCGGCACCAACCCTAGAGGCATTTGCATTTCTGCGGATGGTAAAAATGTTTATACAGCTAATTACACCAGCGGCACAGTTTCAATTTTCACTCGCAATACCAGCACAGGAGCGTTAAGTGGAACCACTTCAATTGCTGCTGGAATCAACCTCTGGGGTATTTGCATTTCTGCGGATGGTGCGAGCGTCTACGCAACAAATGTAAACAACAACACGGCCAGAATCTTTACTCGCAATACCACAACAGGCGCTTTAAGCGGAACCACTACGATTGCCACAGCGACAGGGCCAAGAGATATTTGCATTTCTGCGGATGGTGCGAGCGTGTATACCCCTAATTGGACTACCAACACAGTCTCAATCTTTACTCGCAATACCAGCACAGGCGCTTTAAGCGGAACCACTTCGATTGCTGCTGGGTCTAGGCCGGGTGGTATTTGCATTTCGGCCGATGGTGCGAGCGTCTACGCATCTAACGGAGGTGCCGGCACAGTTTCAATTTTCACTCGCAATACCAGCACAGGCGCTTTAAGCGGAACCACTACGATTGCTGCTGCTTCTTCACCTGTAGGACTTTGCATTTCTGCGGATGGCAAGAATGTATATGTAGCCAAAGACTCCGCCTGCGCAATTTTCACTCGCAATACCACGACAGGCGCTTTAAGCGGAACCACTACGATACCCCTTGGGTCTGGAGGAACTCAAAGTTGCATTTCTGCGGATGGGCTGAGTGTTTATGCAACAAATCAGACCTCTAACACAGTTTCAATTTTCACTCGCAATACCAGCACAGGCGCTTTAAGCGGAACCACTACGATTGCTGCTGGAACTGCAACTTCCCATATCTGTATTTCCGCAGACGGTGCCAATGTCTACGCATCTAATTACAGTTCTAGCACTGTCTCAATCTTCACTCGGAGCTAACCCATGCAATACGCAAAAATAAACGGTGACACGATCCTAGAGTTTCCATCCTATCCACAGCGAGACCATCCGCAAACCTCTTTCGGTGATGGCTGGCAGGGTGGCGAGATTGAAGGCAGCACCTATGTCCTTGTGGAAATTGAGGACACACCGCAGACCGACTACCTCACGCAAGACACAGAAGTGCAACCACCGCAGAAGGTGAAGGGCAAATGGACAGTGAAAACCAAAGTCAAAGATATCAGCGTAGAGGAAAAAGCGAAACGCAAAGCCGACAAGGATCAGCGTGACGCAGAGCAAGAGGATAACTTTCTAACCAGAGCCGAAATTAAAGCGATCCGAAAATTACTTAAGGCACAGGTGTAAACATGGTGAAATACTATTTCAATTTGTAGCCATAAATGCTAGAATGTTTATTTATTGGAGATGATTCAAATGATGTTTGCAGACTTAAATATCGTAGACATTTTTGAACGATTCGGAGTTACTTTAAGTTGTTTAGTTTTTCTATTATGGGTGGTGTATAAGGGTTTTAGTTGGTTGGGCCAAAATATTATACTTCCCTTGCACCAGAGACATATGTTATTTATAGATAGATTGGAAGGTTCTATTGGCGAGGTAGCCAAGGCTCAAGCGGAAAGCTTGAAGATTTTGACAGAGGTTTTGAATTACACTAGGATTCTAAAAAAGGAAGCAAAACATGATTAAGTTCCCTGAATCTCTGCCTATGGATTCTTTTACCCTTGTGATTGATAAGATCAGGGGTAAACAAGATGTAGGTACAAAAGAATTTGCTCAAGCACTTTGGAACATTGTGGGCTACGCTGCTGATCAAGCTATTTCTGATGAAAAGCCTATCTTTAACGATGGCCAAGAACTTGATATGGAAGACTTTGCAGCTTGTCTCGAACAGGCATTAATAATCGAAAATTCTCCTGACTCTGACGAAAAGCGGAAGCTGCCTTGGGCAAACATTTTGAAGATTGGTCTTAAGATACTGATTTCGCTTTTTTTATTGTAGGGGATCGGTTTGGGGAAAAGTGCGAAACGAGTACATCAAGAAGAATCCTAGATGTATAGCTTGCCTTGAAGACGATCCCAAAAAGCTCCAAGTACACCATCTGATCCCATATTCGCTGTATCCAGAGGGGGAATATGATCAGGAAAACATGGCAACTTTGTGCAAAATTTGTCATCTGCTTTTGGGTCATCTCAAAAACTGGTGTTCATATAACCCAACTTGTTTATCTGACTGTAGGATAATGGCTGAAAAAATAAGGAAGCGACCATGATTAACATTCTTTTTTTAGTGTTTCTTCAAATTCCCACCATAGAACTTCCGTTAAAGGTTTCTGGCCAACCAGGAGCTTTTATAAGCGTTCCAGCAAAGACTGAATCTAAGTTTGTAAAATGGGTTTCAATCGATAAAGGTTTGAATATTTTCCCTGTGGATCTGCTGAAGGACTCCAAGACTCTGGTAGTCACCTCGCAGATCACAGGTGTATATCGATTGTTTGCTTATGTAGGTGACGGATTTGGCCCATCCGATCCAGCGTTTACATCTGTTGTGATTGGCGATGAACCCGCTCCCATCCCGCCCGCACCACCAGTAAATCCTGATAGCGACATCAAAGCAGCAGCAGCAAAAGAAGATAAGGATCAAGTAAAGTGGTTGTCTATGTTTTACGAAGAACTTGCAAAAGAGTGTCAGAAAAACGACTACGAATTTCTTACAGATATTTTCAAGGCAGCAAAGGCAACTATCAATAAACAATTCATGGAAAACGAACTTGCCAAGCTTAGAGATGTAATTGGAAAAAGGCTTAACGAAAGACTTCCCAAGGATGCCTCGTTAAAGCTTGATCAAAAACTCAGGGATCTTCTTACTAACGAATTCAATTTAATTGCAAAGGAATTAAAGCAATGAGCATGGAAAACCAACCTAAGTTTGGCGAAAGAAAAAATAACCCAATAGTTCCACCCACACCACCAGTAGAACCACCAGTAGTAGAACCCGAAATGCCATCTAGCAAATTTGGGTGGCTACCAATTGAATCGCAACCTCAAGAACTTCAAGACAAGTTCAACGCAAAGTTAGTTCCTTTTCAAATCGCTGGCCCTCCATTGGATCTGAAAGAATCACTTTTGTACAAGGTGGTGAATCAAGCTGCTAAATACGAATTCTTTCCTTGGGATCAGAAAACTGGTTCATGCGTAGGTCATGGTGCATTGGCAGTAATGGCAACCCTGCAAGCAGTTGAAATCATTAGCCAAAGACAAGATTTTGAGGAATGGAGGATTCCATTCATTCTTTATAACTATGGTCAATCTCGTAAGCGTGGTGGATTGCATGGAACAGGAGAAGGGTCTTTTGGTAGTTCAATGGCTGAATCTCTCCATGAAGATGGTTGCCCCCCTATTGATGAAAATTGCCCGCAACCCATCAAAGAGCAAGATGGGTCATGGACTTTTGGAGCATCAGCAGAAACCTCTTGGTCAAATGGCGATAAGCCACCTGTTGACCTTTCTAGTTCAGCCCATAAGTTCAAGGTTCAAAGCACTTCAAAACTTAAAAATAGTGATGAAGTTAAACAAGCTTTATCGCATGGATACCCTGTCACTATAGCCTCGTCTTGGTGGGGATTTAGCGATATTAAGATTAAACCATCTGGAACCCCTGCTGTTCAATTAGCCTCAAGGAATCAAAGCTGGGGCCATCAGCAGTCATGTTTAGGGTTTACCACCCATCCAGATTTTGGTTTAATCTTTTTGATTCAAAATTCATGGGGTAATGCTCATGGAACCCCGCCAGGCAATTTCGGTGAACCTAAAGGTTCCTACTGGCTTAAAGCCAAGGACATGGATAGAATCTGTCTTGAGGAAGTGTTTTCTTTCTCAAATTTTGATGGATACCCTGCACGAACTGTTGATTGGTCAATATAATGTGCTTGGGTACTTTTTTCTTTAAGGAGGAAGCGTTATGTTTAGTTTAGTGTTGACGGTGGCTATGGTGATCGATCTCCCTGTTCGCAGGGGTTGTGCTAACGGGCAATGTTCTGCTCCAGTAGCAGTAAAGGTCGATAAGAAAGTTGAAAAAACAATCAAGATTGAATCCGTAAAGACGGATACGAGGGTTTTCCGTGGTGGCAAACTTCGTTTTAGTCTTCGAGGTTCTAGTTGCTGTGGTCGATAGAAAGGAAGTTTTATGAATCCGCAAATGTCTATGCCTCCTAATATGATGGGTGGTCAGCTTGGGATGCCTCCATCGCATCCCTCACTTGATATTTTCGCAAGATTTATCAAGGGAGAAGCTACTAGAGATGAAGCAGTAAATGCTTTTGCAGATTATGTGATGACTGGTATCAGGGGAATCCCTGTTCCAGAACTTAGTCTAGCCAAATCGGTGTTATCCGCTGAATCTAGTAACTTCATGCAGTATCCACAAGTGATTCAATGCATGGCTTTATTGATCAAAAACCCTTGATTAAAAAGCAAATGTGTATGATAATTGCAGGACACAATTAAAACTGTGTCCTGTTTTTTTTTAAGGGAAGCAAAATGAGAATACAACCAGTTCAAGGTAGCGGGATGAACGCTGGATATGATGCATCCACAGGTTCAATCACGATTTCTAATGAAGGCAATAGCCCATTTCTTTATGTTCGGGTAAACAATAAGATTCCCTTTGGCGATGAAGTTGAAGTCACAGGGTACTATCGGTTCTACGATTTCTATGAAGTTATTTGGGATGGAGTTGATTTTGTTGAAGATATTGGTGGTTTAAAAGCGAATTTTGAGTCCAGAGAACATTGTCCTAAAATGTATGCCATGCCATACGATATTGACGAACCAAGTAATCAGGGAAACTTTACTGGCAATATTGGTGTGTCAGGCCAAGGTTTAGTTTACATGGCCCGACTTCGTGGAGTGGATTCGACTGATGGAAGAGATGTTTACGAATTTCTAAGAAGCCTTGATCCATCTTCAAAATGCTTTGTTGAAATCGATGAAACAGGCATCATTAACGGATATTACCCCGCATTGGGTTTTGACACCCTTTCTCAATCTTCCGCAAATATGGGTACATTTTGGGCCAAGGATATTAACGGTGGTGAATTAGTTGCTGGAAGAAAATATGTAGGATACTATGCTGGAACATCATACAACCCATTTCCTAATGATCCAGTCAATACAGACCCAAGGCCAAGGGTAACGCTGTTAAATTCTTTAGTTTCTGGCCCAACAGGTATTACAGTTGTTACGGATACAACTTGCGTGAATGGTGTTTTGTCAAATACCTATGCAACTTTTTACCCTTCTGAAACAGTTCAAATTGCAGAAGATACACGGAAAAGTTTTTTAAGCTTAAATGATACTCCTGATTCATATTCTGGTGTTGCAAATTACTTTGTTGCTGTAAATTCTGGTGCAACAGCTTTAACATTTACCTCGACAAATCCCGCTTCGGTTATTGTTCCTTCATTGTCATTTATTAATCTTAAAGATTGCCCTAATTCTTATTCTGGTTCTACTGGCAAAATAGTTACAGCAACAGGAAGTGGTTTAACATTCACAACCGTTGCGTTTACAACACCAAGTGATTCCTCAGTTATTCCAAAACAGAACGCATTGAATTCGACTACAGAATTTAAACTTGTTAATGATGCTCTGACTCCAGGTGCAAATAAATATTACGGAACTAATGGATCAGGTGTTAAAGGTTGGTACGATTTACCATAAGGGAAACAATGGCATATAAACCAACAAACAATATTCAAGAAAATGTAATTCATAGAAACACAATCTTTGATTCTCAGGGAATGGTTTCATGTTGCACTTGTGGAAATTGCATTGAAAAAACTGAAGATGCAAGCTTAACATTAACTAATTTTAAAGCAGCAGATCCTTTAGTGAACGAGAATTCTATTGGGTCAACAATAATAGAGTTTTCTGATTACATGATACCTGTTGGGTCTTTTGAGTATTCTCTAACACCTTATAAATACCCTGTGTCCGTTTCTTCTTTGCAAGACGAATCCCTTATTAGCGATAACAAGTTTGCAACAGGACTGGCCTATTATCCCTTCCTTAGATGCGATGGAGTTCAAACAACACCTATAATTTCTACTTATGGTTCATCTCTAAACCCTGTTAAAAATAATATTCAGTACGGTTCTTCTTTTTCTTATGTAAGTTATTATTATTATTATTTTGGTACTCCGTATGGGAACTCATTAGTAGCACCTAATCCAGAATTATCTGACAATACTGCATCAATGTATTTTGTAAATATAGGCTCAAATATTTACTCTCAATATAGTGATAGCGTTGCTTACGATCCAATTGAGTTTGGAAGTTTTGCGTATTCATATCCATCATCTGGATATAGTTATAGCAATACAGAAATAACTCTTTCGTATTTTAATCCAAGTATATGCAGTTATTTTTCTAATCCTCCTGATACGGTTTCTGCAAATTCTTGTCCTAATCAATCTGATTTTTATAAATGGGGAAGAGATCCTGTTTATTACTATTCCTTTTATGCAACTAATAGTTATTTGATGAAAGCCACATTAACTTACGCATTAGAACACGGCTTTTATTTAAACTACAACTATTATAATTATTACAATTATTTTATGTTTCCAAGGGTGGTAAATTTGGATTTTGCTAGTGAATTAAGTTATAATTTAATAAATGTTTTAGAATCAGGCCCAACTTCAAGTTTTGTTGCCCAGTCAAATATTTTCCAGTATAACACTTACAATGGTGGTTTTTTTAATTATGGAGATGGGGAGCATTTTCTTCCATTGTCAGACTTTCAGACTGGTGGAAATGGAGGAAGTTCTTATGTGTATAACGAAGAAACAGGTCTGAATGAATCTAGGACAACATGGTTAGAGCCAAATCCTAATGATGCTTTTGTTCCATCATGTACTGAACAACAGTTGCTTGACAATGTAAATCAAATTATTTTTCTTCCTAATTTAGATGCCCAAAGCTATTTAGTTCCAAAATCAATTCCTCTTGCAGTAGCAGATATAGGTTCTGCTCAAGAGTATTTTGATTACATAGATTCACATGACTACAGTCAAAAAGGGTTTAAATCTGATGCAGGGTGTGCTAATGGAATTGTAAAGGTTATGGAACCAGTCTTTTTTGCAGATTTTGATGATTATAGTTTTTCTTTCATTCATCCTAACTACACAATGGAACAAAAAAGTTTTTACATGACAGACAAATTTCTTGTTCCAGATAGAACTTCTTGGTCTGATTGTCAAATAACATATAGTAGAGCAACAACAAGTGATCCCTGGATACCAAGTTATCCTTCAGAACCACTAGCAAAAACTGTTGAATTTCAAACAATTAATTCGCTATCAAATGTTTATAAAAAAGGGTATGTTCTTGACAGGTTTCAAATTGGCGATAATGGTTCTTTTTTGTCAACATTATCTATTGTAAAAGAATCTCCTTTTTATTCAGTTGGACTTGAATCAAGTTACAGAGTAACAAGATCACCTCGATTTCTTTATAGTGGTGTTGGGGTGCCCTCCACTTGTGCATATTACGATGTTGGAATTTCAGATAGTGTTAGTCGATACTATATGTATTGGTGGAATCTTTATTCTAATGCTAATAATTATTCATCTCCATTGCTTTATAAAGGCGAATTTATACCAGATGCTATACCGCTTCAATTTTTTGAATATGAAAGTCAAGATGTAATTAATAGCTATACCAATGGTTATTTTAGCGGACATAGTTCTATATTACCATTTGTATATTATGAAGATGCTTGCCAAGGATTTATGAACAAAAGCTATGTTGGAGCTTTGTATCAGTATGTAGCACAAAAAACAGAAAGAACAAGAACAACATCAAGAACTGATTCTAGCGGTTGGACAACCATGCTGATTGAGAATGTCCTTTGGATTGGAAAAACATTATTAACGGAAACATATTATAACGAAAACTCGCCTTATATTTTAAATGGTGGTGTTACAAAAATAACTCCTATTTATACAAATCAAAATTATTATTACACTCCAACAGTTGTTAGCATATCTGCTCCAACTGGGCCTAATCCTATTCAAGCTACAGCTATTCCGATAATGACTGGACAAGTTCTTACCGGAGTAACAATAACAAATCCTGGTTCTGGATATATAACAATTCCAACTGCTACAGTTGCCGGTATATACAATATAAATTTTGTTGTTGAAATTGAAGACAACAGGAATTTTTTGGCTAATGGTCAAAGGATTCCAGCTAGTTATGATGCAACTCTTAAAGGTGGTTTTGAATCTGATATTGAAGTTGGATTTCAAAGTGTAGCAATATGCAAAAATCAAAATATAGTAGACAGGATGAAAAGGGTTTCTCAGGTAAAAGTTACTTTTGAAAACTACGAAAAGATACCTCAAGTAAACACTTTGATATATGACTATCAGCAGTCATTTATTGATGCAACACCCGAAACACCAGATGGATATTTCAACTACAATAGTTACTCGTATATGTCAGATGCATTAGCTAATATAGCTTTCGCTCCACCAAGTATTAATGAAGATGAACCAATATTTTTAAGGGTTAAAACTGGAGCTTACGAAATACTCAAGCAGTTTGATGAAATAGATCCTCCTGTTTCAAAAAGTTTAACCTTTTCCCCTGGAAGGGTTTACCCTGATTTTGGTGTTCCTGACAGATTTAAAAGTTGTTTACTAATCAATGGTGATGCTGATGTTTGGGCAACAGGAAACGAAGTTAAATTTGGGTCAAGTGCAACTGTTTATTATTCTATATACATGGAAGAAATTAAAGATGAAAAGCAGACTGCTGGCCAATCATTAATCAGGATTGCAACAACTTTGCAAGATGCAAATGATGGGGTTTACATACCTAATGTTGGTCTTGCGTACCCTTATAGTGGAAAATCGCTTACTGTCACTTTTCTTTATGGATGGGAAGATTCAGCAAGAACAAATGCACCTCAGTATGAAGAAGAATTTGATCCAAATGGATTAGATTTCTCCAACTTTAATGTAGACAAGATTGGTGCTTCTGCTAGTGAAGTTGGGGAATTTACCGTAAACACCAGCGGGTTAATAGATATATATGGAAGCAGCAACTTTCCTGTGCCATCTTTTTATTGGCAGGGAATTTATTATTCTAGTTATGATCGACTTGAAGTTATTTCATTATCACCTCTAATAATAAAATATGTTGGAACAAGGTTTTTATCTCAAAGTTCTAAAACTTATACGATATCTGATTTGATTACACCGGATAATATTACTGTTCCAGATTTTTCTGCTTCAAGAAAATATGGTTTTATGTGCGACATGATTGTAGAAGAAGTGGTTGATGAATTTATTGAAGAAGCACTACCAGTAGAGTTCAACCAGATCCTTGAAAATGTTGAATATATTCAAACATCAAATTTGATAAATTCAAGAACACCAATGCAAATGATTAACCCCGAACAATGCGAACACATTGGAAAAGTAATAGACAGGAAAAATTGCAACTGTCCTAAAAAGTGGATTCGGTTATGTGATGTTCATGGAAAAACGGATTGGAAAAATTGTATGCAATGCAAAGATTTTAAAGTGTCCGAATGAAACTTCCCGCCCTGTCGCAATTCTACTTCGGGCGGGATTAGTCTCAGGAAATTGCTAAAACAAGCCCTAGAATCATTCGGACTATGTCAATATATCAAGCTTGTTTCTTTTCTTCAAGCTGTCCAGTAGAAATATTCATTGACCCTGGGCGAAGCGATTTCATCAGCCCATCCGTAGGTGAACCCATGATGGTTTGAATTTCATGTCTAGCATCCGAAGCAACATCAAGGTCTTTTTGCCATTCGGTAAACTTAACAAATAGTTCTACAGCTTTCATGTTGCCACCCCTGATTTTTCTAATCAGGCAGTTTTTTACAACGGCCATGTCTTCTTCCGTAATGGATTTGACATAGAATCGTTTCATCTCTTGAATATGGCGATAGTATGGATTTAGGTACATTTTATAATCTCCATTTGTTTCTTTTTGCCATTATTGCTGAAGCCCTGCCTCTAACTCTTATGTTTTTTGGTATCATGTCATATCTAGTTCCTCTTACTTTTCTTTTTTCTACTGTAGCTATTCCAAGT
>Ga0209086_10000918_pt1 | contig 24185 bp, 18 predicted proteins | sample M_130207_XF_Meta_FD_187312 | JGI IMG/M metagenome (GOLD analysis project Ga0209086, IMG submission 187312) | Freshwater microbial communities from Lake Montjoie, Canada to study carbon cycling - M_130207_XF_MetaG (SPAdes) (version 2) | ecosystem: Environmental > Aquatic > Freshwater > Lake... | reverse complement strand
GGATAATATTTAAACGGCTCCATAATGAATCGATACACAGCGACGGGGTCTTTCTGTCCGAAACGATGACACCGTGCGATTGCCTGGTCTTCTACTGACGGATTCCAGTCTGGGCTAACAAAGTATACCTCGGAGAATTGCTGAAGATTCAGGCCTTCACAGCAGGTTTGGATTTGTAAAATGAGCACATCGACGCCAGCATCAGGTGCAAGAATAATACGGCGTTCGCTTTCCTTAGTTCGCCCATCCAAGTATCGCACATTTAGCTCCGGCGAGTCTTCAAGTATGCGCTCCTGTATGTAGTCTATTTCCCCCCTGAAATGGCAAAACACAATTTTACGTTTGCCGTTGCATTTGTTCGTAATAATCGTCTCGACGACTTTGGAAATCTTGCTGCAATAATTCAAGTCTTCTATGGGCGGCATTTGTGGAATAGAGCGCCTACACGTCAAGCGAGGATAAATACACGACTGTTTCGCTTGAAGCATACGACCTATTTTTGCAACAGATGGCTCGGGGAACCAGCGTGGAGCCGCATCGCGGTCAATATCTGGGAGGGCTGGGACTGGGTTGGTGGTAGGTGCTGCTGTGGCTGCTGCGTCCTCTACAACCGCTGGCATCAAGCACGCTATTCCGCTATGCAAGCTACGCGATAATAGCATTTCCGAGCGGCTTTCCCATTTTACGCTGACAGTATGTGTGGTCAGTGGTGGAAGTGTAAGACCGACGCTTTTCTTGGTACGCTTAAGCACGAAAGATGTGACGATTTCGCGAATATTATCCTTGTTGGCATAGTACGACGCTTCAATCCCAAGAAGCGCGCATAACGAATAGAAGTCGTGAATCGAGTTTTGGATTGGCGTTCCAGTAACAAACCAGCGAATCTTCGCTTTCAAGGTGGCAACGCTTCTAAATATTTGCGTATTTTTGCTACGTACGTGATGCGCCTCGTCGAAAATGACGCGGTCCCACACGAGACCATAGAGGCGATTCTTCGGTGTATATGAGTTGTGGATGGGGTCGGAGATGGGGTGTGTTGTAGTCGATACACTTATATCGCGGCGAATCATATGCCCGTATGTCGTAATAACGACGTGTGCTTTTGCCAGTGCTTCATCTGTGATTTTTCGCTTTTCAGGGCCATAATAAACGAGCGCTTTATGTCCTGCATTTTTGAGGATTTGTTGCTCCCATTGTTTCACGAGAGCTACAGGCAATACGACCAATGTTCGCTCCTTGAAGTTCGCAATAATAAGACCAATCATCATTATTGTTTTTCCGAGCCCCATCTCATCGGCGACAATACCTCCGCGGATACACGTCTGAAACGGCAATGCCGGTGGCGAAATCTCATTGCGAAGACAAAACCTGATTCCTTCTGTTTGATACTCCTTTTTTTCAAGGTTTGCTGCTGTGAGAAAGTCGTGAAAATATGAAACCGACTTACCTATTTTCTTTTCGTATTTCGGAGCGGAGATGCGCGTTTGTTCCGTCTCGGAAGGTTGTGTGGCGCCACGTGATGTATCCATAAATAATTGATAAAGTTATCTACCAATTATTTTATCGTTATTTTCCATTTCAATTTCCCGAAATAGTATATTACCTATATTGCCTATATTGTCTAGTGAAAAGTAAGCAGATATGTGAATTTATTCAGGTCGCCTAATATTTCATCACGTATATTAAGCAAATCAGAATTTGCGGGATTTTTAAAATATGGAGCATTTGACATATTCACTAAATACGATTTAAATATCTCGATGCAGTGCTTGAATATTTTAACATTTGTATAATCATAAAAAGGGATATGTTTTACCGATGATAGATTAAACCGTTTTCCTGTTTTACCGAGCATCGTTTCCATAAATTCATCTATGCGTCCATTTAAACTCTCATATAATTCATCAGTGGCTTTATGTTCAGGATAGCTTAGTGTTTTCCAGTGATATACCTTGATAATATTTAAAAATTCGATGAATTTCATAACGAGTTCATTTTCGCTATATTTAGTTTTATTATTACGCGAAGACGCAGATTTTCGGTTCATATTTTTGCGTGTTTTGTTTGCCATTTAGCGTCGACAAAGGATGGTAATAGGGATATATTATATAGTATGTAAATATAATTTATATTTATTTTGATTTTTGATTTTTGGGTATGATTGATTGGGGATTTCTTGAAACGGAAAATTGAAATGTCATTGGAATGTAAAATCGAATACAGTGAACTTCCAATACACAAACTCGAACATCAAATGTCGTCCTCGTCCTCGTCCTCGTCCTCTCGTGCCTCTACTTCCTACACCTATGGTATCCCCGGTTCTCAAGTCACTATCAATCGCGACAAGAGCGGAAATCATTCTTTGATTCTGTCACGCGGCAGTTCCAAGACTTCTTCCAGCGTTCCCGTCGGCACCCGCAAATTTTCCAATGGATGGATCGGTCCTGCCGATATGCCGTTCTGCAAGGTGTGCTATGATGCCGGTATGCCTGTGGCTGATTACACCGACCACTTTGTCAAAGACCAGCCCGGTCCTAACGGAAAAGTCGTTTGCCCCACGCTTTTGGCACAGAAGTGTCTGAATTGTGGTGTCCCAGGCCATACAACAAACTACTGCCCTGAAAAGCTTCGTGGTGAAAGGGAGAGTTCTGAACGCTACCGTGAAGAACGCGAGCAAACCAAGAAATCGGTTGCAGCTGGTAAATCCTGGGAAACTGTCGGACAAAAAGGTACGTCGTCGTCGTCGTCGTCGTCGTCAATGAAACCAAGACCCCGAATCGAAGATATGGATGCCAACACAAAGCCGAAATCTGCTGCCCGTGTCATCGCCACCCCACCACCACCACGCAAAACATACGGAGGATCATTTGGATTGCTCAGTGTCGACGACGATTCGTCATCCGACGATGAAATGCGAAACACTCCCGCAGGTGCCCCCAAACCCGTTCATACACAATGCCCCATTTTGACAGGTCCACCTCCCGCTGTTGAGCCTACCAAACCGCTCACCTGGGCTCAACGTGCCGCTGCGGCTGCTCAAAAACAAGCCCCGCGCCCTGTCACTGTTGCAGCGCCTCTCACAGATACCCGATTCCAACTTCACGCATTATGTGAGCGGGTAGAGATGGACAAGCGCGCCATCGCGGCACCCAAAAGAGCCGCTGCAGCAGCCGTCGCCGTCGCCAGTGAGAGTTCCAGGAAGCGGAAACAAGAATCTGCGATGGTTCCTGCCTAAATCGGTCGCAATATGTTGTTTCAATATAGGTAAGTACAATGCGCGCTATGTGATGTATATATGTTCTAACACTTTTTATTTTTTACATTTTTATTACAATTAATAAGTCGCTAAACTAAATTGTAATAAAATATTATATTAACTTATTAAAAAAATCATAGTCTATCTTGTTATACATAAACAAATAATCATTCATATTTTGGTTAATTGGATTTCCATTTGTATCTACAATTATATTTAAACTTCTTCTAATAGTGTTATCATCTTTAACTAATTTATTTTCAGGTAAAAGATAAAAAATCATTTTATTTGGAAAATGAAGCCAATATAAGTCATTGTCTCCTACACTATAAGGTTTAAATTTAGAAACACCATTTATAGAACCATTTCTTTTACACAAACTAAAAAATATTTTATTACTATTTTTACAATGTGTTCCAACTTTTTCTTGAACTTTTTTATTATTTATAAGAAAATCGTAATGTAGATAATTCGACACATCTACAAAATTACATTTTACATGATGTATTCTTAATTTTTTAAATTCCATTTCGATTTTACCATTTATACATAATGGTTCATTAGACTCTTCATAACTCGATAAACTAAAACTATCAAAATATATTTTTAATTTTTCACAAACATTTTCTTTCTTTATTTCATTGTCGGAGTATTTTGATTTATTATATCCAATAGATATTTTAGATAACTTCATAGCATTACCATTAAATAACCACATTTTTTTATCTTCCCAACAAAAACATAATATTAAACAATCTTTATAGTAACATTTTCTACTATTATTAAAACTATATGTTTTTAAACATTTTAAAGTTGTTTTTACTTGTATTTTTAACCACAAGTCATTTATTTGATTTATAGGTTTTATTATTAAATCAGACAAACATCCTTCATGTGTTTTTTTACAAATATATTTTGTCTTAATAATATCTATAAAATAATCTATACATCTTTCTTCATTTAACTGTCTAACAGATTGTCCTGTTTCTGTTTTTGAAGCATCACCTAAATGTTTTTCTGTATTTAATTTTGTTCTACATAAAGGACATATAATTCCTGTATTCCTAGATTTAAAAATATTAAAATGAACCTCGTTTTCATGCTCACAAGAAGCAATATATTTTAATTTTGGTATTTTTTTTGTTTTAGATAATAATATATATTCTTCTTTATTGGTTAATAAGTAACAGTTTTTACTTTTAAAATAGTTAAAAATTTCTTCATATAGCATTAATAAATATGTGTAATAAAATAAAGTATCTATAATGTTTATTACAATTAACTTTAAATTGTAATAAAATAATAATATCATCGTCCCTGGAAGGATTCGAACCTCCGTTGAACGGTTAACAGCCGTCAGTACTAACCACTATACTACAAGGACATAACAAAAAACACTACTTTTTTCAAATATCTTGAATCCCACAACCTTTGCACCCCTGGAGGGACTTGAACCCTCGACCCCAGGATTAGAAGTCCTGTGCGCTATCCAACTGCGCTACAAGGGCAAAATATTACATAATCGTGGTACCCAATATACCTTTATACTATTTTTATATATTTTAAACGCATCCCGACTCTCACCCCGATATAATATATTTGAATGTCTTTAAGTTTGTTTTTTCTTAATTGTTTAATGATTTATTTTGCCGATGTCAATGTCAATGTCAAATATATAGAAAGCCCGTCAACAAGTAGACCACCTATACTGAAAATGATGAGGAAATAATCAAAAATAGATTTTACAGGATTTAATAACATAACATATAGTATAAAAAGAAAACAGAAGAAGGCAATAAAGTCGCCAGATTTGGGGATTTTTTGTAGGAATGTGCGTAGGGACATTTTCGTGTCGGAGTATTTATATTATATTAATAATAAAATTGATATGATATTTGTTGTTTGGTACTAAAATATAACATTATATCTTTACAATGGCGTACATATATCGCATACTTAATAAACTTACAAAAAAATGTTACATTGGTGAAACAAAATGTATAGATGTTTCTAGAAGATGGAATCAACATAAACAAACAATAGAAATAAATAAAGGTTGTCCAGCTTTAAGGGATGCTGTTAAAAAATATGGGATTGATAATTTTGAATTTAGTGTATTGATTATTTGCTTTGATGATGAAAGATTTAAATATGAAATAGAGTATATAAAAAAATATAATAGTGTTGTTCCTAATGGTTATAATTTAACAAATGGTGGTGAAGGTGGCGGGTTTCAAGGAAAAACACATACCGAAGAAGTTAAAAATGGTATTAAAAATAAATTAAAACAAAAATTTATCGATAATCCTGAATTGAAAGAACAAATGTCGGAAAGAAACAAAATAGTTATGAGCAATCCCGAAGTAAGAGATAAGATAAAAAATGGTATTTTAAATTCGGAAAAGTGGAAAAAGGTAGTTGAAAATATGAGAAACGGTAATCATAAAAATAGTAAACATAGCGAAGAAATTAAAAATAAAATTAGCGAAAGTTTGAAAAAATATCACGCAAATAATGTAAAAATTTCTAAGAATACAAATTTTCAAAGAGATAATAAATTAGGAAAAAAGATTAAACAATATGATATGAATAATAATTTATTAAATGAATATACAAGCATAAGCGACGCATCTAGGAAAACTTCTATTCAAAGAAAAATAATTTCATTATACTTAAGAGGAAAAACTAATATAGCGGGGGGATTTATATGGAAATATGCTTGATTAATTTACTACATAATAGGGTTACGTGTTGGAATAAAAATTAATAATAACCCGAAAGTTATTATTAATATAAAGATTTGCGCGAAGCAGGGTTCGAACCTGCGCTCCCTGGGGAACATCTGCTTAAAAGATGCGTCTTAAGACCACTCGACCATTCGCGCTAAAACATTTAAAAAAATATACTGCTCCTTGCGGGGTTCGAACCCGCGACCCCGGGCTCATAAGACCCGTGCTCTAAAACCACTGAGCTAAAGGAGCCTCAGAACCATACTATATTTCGTGTCATTTTGTTTTACAATTTTTACTTGGTTTTGTTTTTATTATAGGAGTTAATGTTAAGGTTAGAGTGCATGAGATAATGTGTGAGAGAGTGAATAACATCACAGCATTTGTGATGTTGTGCGCCGCGTTGCTACCAACTCTGTTGTTGTCAAACTAATAATGCTCGATTTTTTTGGTTTGCTGTAAGTTGGTAATGTACCTGTAAAAATAAAGATAAATATAAAGATAAATATAAAAGTGTTAGTAAATACCACCCGCCGGTTTCGATCCAGCGCCGTCTTAATAATGAATAAAGAAAACCATTCGATTGTCCGGACATTACTGTCAAAAAGGTATCAAACGGGGGTTACGTCCGCCAAGGAAGTGGTCTGTAGTTGTTTGTTTGTTTGTTGCGGGTGGTGTCGCCCATATCGAAATCCCCACCACCCAAAGGTTTCATCGCCATAGTTTTAATTTAAAGATAACCCACAGATGTTCGTACCGGCCCTATGAGCTCGCGGTCAATATATATATCTATGGGAATGTTTTGCTATCTGCCCCGCGCTCGCAAATAGCTGTCTCATCCATATGTTACTTAATTCCATTTTCGTTACAATGATAACTTCATTTAGTGTGCGTGTATGTGTGTGTGTGATTATGTTATAATGCGCCTGAAAAGAGTCCCATTTTATCCACTAAGATGACGCATTAATACAGTGAACCTTAGATAAATCGTCCCCATCCATAAGGGATAGTACCCTAACTTCTCTTGAAAACAGATTATACACACTTTGAGAATAATTGAAACTACTTGCATAGAATATTTTACATATTTCAATGAGTCCATACCCACTCTGTTTATAGCGTCACTGAGCCTGACTATGTCATTGGATTGTTTGATGAATTGTGCTAGTGCCTCGAAGCACCGATGCAAATGATGAATAATACCGGCAACTCGTTTCGATCGAGTGACCTCAGGGTTATGAGCCCTGCGCGCTGCCGCTGCGCCATGCCGGTAAAGAGTTTGGAATATTGTTAGATTAGAGTCAATCAACTATGACTGGTTGCTTCTTTAAAGCAACCGAAAGATAGAATACCGCCTGTGGGTTTTGATCCGACGACCTCCAAGTTATGAGCCTGGCGCTCTGCCCCTGAGCTAAGGCGGTGAAATGTTTGTTTGTGGGTGTGCGTGTATGACGCAAGGGTCGTTTCTGAAAAAACAACCAAAGAGGAAAATACCGGCGACAGGTTTCGATCCTGTGACCTTCCGCTTATAAGGCGATAACCATTCACAAAACAGACTAAAAAGTCAAGGAGATAGCAAACGATGTTTTGAGACGCTCTGCCGCTGAGCTACACCGGTACGTGGTTTTGGGTCTTGGTCTGGAACTGGGTGCTCTAAGTGTCTTAAACACTGGTGCGATTTGATGAATATTACCGGTGACCCGTTTCGATCAGGTGTCCTCGGAGTTATGAGCCCCGCGCGCTTCCTCTGCGCCACACCGGTAATGTGTGTTGATGTGGATGAGTATTTCCATTGCAAACTACTCATTCACATATACATATAGTTGGATGGCTTTAAGTAGTTTTGGAGAATATATATTATAACAATAAAACTACTTAAAGGTCGCCAGTGTTATACTGGAAATATACACAAACATTCACAACCATTCACAACCATATTCGCAGATGGATGCACCCGTCGCTGTAGACCCTATTGTACAACTTATGGCCGATTTTATGAACTACTTTTCGGTATCTTTATATGAAAGCGAATTTACGAAAAATCACGAAGATTCGTACGCGACACTTCATTCCATATATGATAAGGTGGCGTTGACACCTTCGGTGCCGCCATCTTTAAACGACTCTGACCAATTTTATAATAATATCGTTTATCTCGCCAATGTTACCTATACCGATGACCCTGATTACTACACTTATAAACGCACTCTGCGCAAATATATTATTGGGCTGAAATTGCCAAGTTCCTGAAACAGGGATACGAGATATGGGATACGAGATATGGGATACGGGATACGCAAATATATTTATATCCATTACCTTCATTATTTTTGGCCTTCGTCGCCTTTTTTGCACTCACAGCCTATTATGTTTGTGCTTTTTTTACCATCGTGATATAATTCAGGCTTTTCTCCTCTTGATTCTTTAATATCGGTTTTATATTCTAGTAATGTTTTTACTTTTTTATCAAAAATATCAATGATATGGAACATAACATTTATATACTATATATACATTTTTATATTATGTTTAAATAAATTTAATATATTAAATGATAAAAGCGGTATAATATATTATAGAATATTATATAATTATAGAAATATCAAATGTATAAAACAGGAGAATCGGGAGAATCGGGAGAATCGGGAGAATCGGGAGAATCGGGAGAATCGGGAGAATCGGGAGAATCGAGAGAATCGGGAGAAACAGGGGAAATGATTCCTTTAATGACACACCCTCTCAAAACAGGCGACCTTCTTATTTGCGACGACCTTCAATACGGCTCGTGGGGTGTTTTCAGTTGGTTCATTAAATTTATGACAAAAAGCGATTTCTCACACGTCGGTATGATTGTCGTCGACCCCGAATTCACAATTACGCCACTGAAGGGCACATTTGTATGGACTTCAGGAATATCTGATGTACCCGACCCTGATGATAATACCAAAAAATTCGGTGTTCAATTGATACCATATGACCATTTCGTACAAACATATGGCGGTAAAATATATTCGCGCAGAATACTTTTCGACTCTGATGATGAATATAACAGAATTTTTAATAATGATACTCTCAAAGAAATACATCGCGTAGTTTATGATAAACCATACGATATGGTGATAACCGACTGGATTGAAGCATACTGTAAAAAAGACCGGCATCCGCAAAAAACATCGCGCTTCTTTTGTAGTGCGCTTATCGGATACATATATACGAAATTGACGCTTCTTGATACCACGATTGATTGGAGTATACTATACCCGAACTACTTTTCAACCGAAAATAAAACCTTTGCTATGCTTCATAATGCTACGCTCACAAAAGAACACGAGATTTTATGATGGCGTCGGGATTATAATATTTAGTATTAATATACATACATATATATATATACATATACACATATATACATATACACACATATCGATGTCGAAAACTGAAAAGGTTCGCAAAGGTCCATCCGAAAGTGCTACAAAATTCAGTATCGGGTTTGTCAAAAAGGGCAATGATGGAAATATGTGGAAGATTGTCGCAACCGCCGCTGGGGTTCATAGATGGGGCAAGGTTTCGGGGGCTTCTAGGGCGCGGACGTCAAAACATAATAAAACGGTCAAGAATGTTCAGAATAATGATAACGACAAGAATATCGATAATGTTTCACTTGATGAACTTAAGAAACTCGCCAAAAAACATAATGTATTAAGTTCAGGAAAATCTAAAGGGGCGCTTGCATTACTATTATTTAATATTAGAGCGACTGGATTATCTACCGAAGAATTGAAAAAAATTGTCGATTTGCTCCCCAGTAAAGACAAAAGAAAGGCGAAAGAAATGATCGCCAAACAAATGGGAAATAAGATAACCGACTACAGAGGTCTATGGCGACCGGCACCAAAACCAGTTGATAAAATGACGCGCACTGAAATAATAAATAATCTGCGAAAATTTAGAGATGCGTGGGAGCACGAACAAGGGAGAAATCAAGGTTTGTCTGATGAAATAATGGCCGACGAATCAGATACAAATTTGCGTGAACGATTGAGCTGGTATTTTAGCGATACAGCTAAAAATCAGGCGGCAAATTGGATTCGCTATAACCAGGAGGGAGGCGGTGGCGTTAGAGACACATCAACACACTCCGCGAATACCCCGTTTAAAATGACTGATTATGCTGCTGGTGTTTATAACGGTTTCAAAAATCGTGATAAAATAAAAATTGTAAAGGTTGTAAAAGGACAAGCCGCGTTAGATGGGATTCGCAAAGTATTTTTTGGAGATGATAAAGTCAAAGCAGACAACTGGCAGAAAAAACTTAAATGGTCATCCCACGATATTGCCGAGTCTATATTTTTTATTTATGAGCGAAAGATGAGAAAAAATACCGAAAAAATATGTAAATTTGTTATTGGTCGCAAGGGCAATGGTTCCGTTTTAGGGCAAGTTATTTAACAAAACACATTCCCTATTGTTAGAGCACCTGCAAGTCCAAGTAGTGCACCGAAATGATAGTTATATTGCATTAGCTTATATACGTGTAACCAGGCTTTCTTCTGTGTGTCGCCGTCGATATGGAGTATCATCCAGTCACTCTTCGGCGCCAACATATAGTAAAAATAGTTTATTGTTAGCGTGATTGCTCCTACAATACATACCGTAGAAGTACGATTGAGTCGGCGTGAACCTGCCCTTGATGTATGATTCCACGCTAAAAATATGAAAGACGCAATTAATCCTAAACCAAAACCTACGAAATAAATATGACGACGTTCGTTTGTGATTTTTTGGTATATCGCTGCCTGCTGTGGTGTTAAAAGGCGCGTAAAATTTTGTATCGCGTTTGTTTTATCAGAGCCATACATTGTGAAAATCATCGCGACAATAAAAATTGTGGCAACTACGCAACTCGTTGAGCATACCATCATATCCTATCCTATCTTATAAAATGTTATATATTATATAATATAAAATTTTATTATTTAGGTATAAATAATTGTATAATATGGTTATTTTGTCTTATTTTTTGATGTTATTTTTGATGTCATATATTTAGGTTATTTTACGAAATATTTGAATATTTTATTTTAATTATTTTAATTATTTTAATTATTTTAATTATTTTAATTATTTTAAATAAATAATTATTATATAGTATATATCATATAGTATATAACATACAATGAACTTTTTATTTCCGGTAAACTCTCGAAGCGAGAATTCTAGAGTTTCAAATATAAATGCAAAAATGCATGCAAAAATGCATTATATTCGAAAAACTCCAGCTGTTACCACACCCCCACTGGTTACTGCAGCCCCAGCGGTTACGGTCGTATCTTCAACTAAAAAAGACAGTAGCATTATTAATAAAATTATAAAAGCAGTAGTTTCCAAATAGTTATTTCCAAATAGTTATAACCTAAGAAATAATTCTTACTAATTTTTTAATGTTTTAGTAACAGTTATTTAAGTAAATATATTATTTAACAAATTTATTATATTATAATATATTATAATAAATGACTAGTGTACAGTTTACGAATTATACAACCGGTGTTCCCGTTGATTTTATATCCTGCGTGGTCTATGACAGGTTAGACCGTCTTAGTATTGAAGTTACGCTTCAAAACGACTACCCTGTTACATATTATCAGAATGATAGTATGTATGTCACAATCGACACAAAACTGCATGGCGATTACTCTACTTTACAAGTATACAACCAGAATATTGCTGACATTTTACTTGCTAACAATAATTCAGGTAAGATTGAGATAATAGCGACAATCCCAGATATTAGTAATATACTTACAGGACTTAATGCCCAGGATGAAGTCAATTTAAAAGCATTATCAGCACAATCTATTAACAGTGGTACACTTCAATATCCTTTTTCGGAGGGTGTTGAGTTTATTGTTAAAATATATATTACGCTTAGTAATACTAAATATTTTGCTCGTTGTCCTCAATTTTCATATATATCAGTATTACCCACATTCAGTGATTTCAATATTAAGCAGAGTCTCGATAGTTCTGCATTATTAATTACAGGCTTAAATGTAGTTGACTGTAATGATGTAAAACATTTTCCGGAATCACTCCAAATTATAGGAGATGTAATACAACAACTTACCGAACTCAATAATGACTCAGATGTTGTAATAGGTACTCTTAGTCTAGATAACGCTAATAATACTAATAATTATAATAGTACTGAGAGCACTATGGTTCCATTGAATGCTAATAATGTACCAATTGCGAATAATGGTGTTGTACCGTTAACAACTAGTAGTTATAATATACCTACCCAACTTAACGCATCTAGTGGTATTTCATATAATAAGACTAATAAAGATGTATTAGTATATAGTATAGGTCATTCCAGGAGCCCAGTAGTGTTGAACTATAATTCGCGTGCCACTAATATTCTGCATTTACGCGCACCTGTAAGTATTGCTGGCGTAGTACCACACGATGCCATAAATAATTACGGCGCATCTGATAGTACAAATATGCCTCTTATGACAGTTACTTTGAATACGGATTGGACCAGTTATGAACCCACTAATGTTACATTTACTTTGGTTACCGTCGTCAATGGTATCGCCTCCGCGGCAACCTGGATATTTAGTACTTCTACTCCTTTTCCCTACTCGTCAAATGGAATTTATAATATAAACCTTGACCAAATGATTTACATCGGAACCTCTGACTCTAGCGATAGTGCAACTCACAAATTAGATAACAACCCTTCAACTTATCGACTAGAAGTTTCCGCTCAATGGTCAAATATCAGTGAGACCCGCACAACCGTATGGAATAACACTGTGGGCTTTACTCAGGATTTACCCCCTGTAGCATCTGTAACGGCATATAATACGTGGGAACCAATGTCAGTGTTTACTAGTTCAAATATCGTTTCTAATGACATAGTTATTCCTCGTAATGGAGTTACTCTTAAAATAGTAAAGAATAATATGCATTCAGGAAATACATCGGTTAGAACAGGATTGGACCGGAATTCTGGAACAAAATTTAGAATTCAGTATATAAGAGAATCAAACTTTACCGGAGTGACAGGAGACCCCTGGGTTAATGTTCCTCTAGGTTATATGATGCAGCCATTTCAGACGCTTGCTGGGAATTCATTGCTGTTAGAAGGAGCCTCTGCTTCATTTAATTCATATAAAAATAATGGTAGTAATAATGTTGTTGGTAATGCTGGATTGTTTAATTTACCTAGCTTCAGCGGCTATAATCAAGATAAAATAGGTACCCAGCAAAATCCTATTTTTGTTTATCTTGATAATCAAAATCAGATATATGACGAATATGCTAACAACCCTATTAGATTTAGAGTACGCACTGAACTTGATTCAACCGTTCCTGGCTATAACTCTCTTTCATCTATATACGCTAACGTTCAGACACCGCTTTATATGATAAACAAACCAATAGAATATTCATGGACGGCTAATCTGGTTTCTGGAAGTGTTCTTCAACCTTATATGAATTTCAGCTCAACACCCAATAGTTTAGTATTACCTATGCTTGTTGGAGCTAACGATGTCAATAATGATCAGAGTATATATTATTCAAGAGCATATGTAAAATTTGCACAGAATTCAGCTCTTACTCCTCCTCTTCTTTTGAATTATCCTGCGAACGGTCCAAATCCTGAGTTTAGTGTAGATCTAGGAACCATTGTTAAATATTCCGTATTTTATGAATATACTAACCCAAATAGCCCAGGTGCGTTTTTAAATGGTAATTCAAGTCTTGAATATTCAGTAAATTCCCAAGGCTTACCTATTCGTTCAGATTATCGAATGTCTAACGATGGTACCAAATACCTATACAATTATAATAGTAATAGTTTAGTATTTAGACTTGAAATGAACCCACCTGTTGTTTCCGGCGTTCCCGCAACAACACGTCTCGATGGTATTGAAATGCGTATTAAAGATAGTAATGGCAATTATATACAACCAAATAACAATACATATGTAAAAACGTTTTATAACCAAGGCAGTAGTATGTTTACTACAGGGGTACAGCGTGTTTCTATGGCTGCTCTTGGTTTAGTAAGAGGTGCTTTATATACTCTGGAATTTCGACCTTATCGTGACCCTCTTGTTGTAACCGCTATTAATAAATCATATGCATTACTTGCCAACTGGTACGAAACGTCAAATTTTGAATATTTAACTGAATCCAATGAAGAGGTCATTTACAGCTGGGAAGAAATTGATGGTGGTGAAGAACCCCGTATGGACTTCTCGTCTGAACAAAACCCCAAGATAATTATACCCATGTATACAACTCAAACACGAAATTATCATAGCGCTACAATAACGTGGCTTCAAAACAGTTATTTGGGAGTTACTAATGGAGGACCTACTCAGAGTGTTACTACACTCGAAGCGTTACCTAAATTCCCAGTAACTCTGGGTAAAAATATTATATATCAAGTAACTTATAATTATATAGGTACAGATGGTACTGTAACTCCTGGCCAGACAAGTGGTATATTTACAGCAGCCTGCCAAGGCTTACCAGTCAGTTCGGATTTTACCATAACCAACCATATCACCATAACCAACCATAGCCCCGATTATGTATATAATAACTCGAGCGATGAATTAATTTTTGACCTTGATATGGTACCTCCTGCTGCATCATTGAGTGACCCGAATGTAACCAGAATTGATGGTGTCGAATTATTTATTACAGGTGTAAATAATAATGAGCCAATCGCTACATTTTATAACCAGGTGGATTTTGAACTCACGTTGGTACAAGTTAGTTTATCTGGATTATCTGGTTTGTTCCGCGGAAATTCTTACAATATGGTATTTAAACCTTTCCGCGATTATAATACATTAAGCAGTGGTGACAAAGTATATCCTGCGTCATCGCAATGGTATCAGCCACCACCGTTTACATATTTGTATACCGAGGTTAGAGACACTCCTCTATTATATAGTTGGGGTACCGATGATATATCTGCACAACCATATATGGATTTTGCCACAGGTGAATTAGTTATACCTTTGGATATAGAACAATCGCCTAACTACTACGGTGCATATGTAAAATGGTATAAAAATGATAACTTAGGCGTTAACGAATATTTATCAGCTCTCCAGGCTAAAAATGTGAGTCTTCCACAGTTCCCTGTGACATACGGCACTGTTGTTATTTATACTGTAACTTATGTTTATTTAAGCCTGGATGGAACCACTCATATTCCAGGTGCTGAAAGTTCTCGTCGTTCTTTATCGGCCCAGGGTATGCCTATTGCAGGAGACTTTACCCAATCATCCGCCCTCAACACCGCTGTTACACCTAATGTTGTTCAATATATACAAGATAATAATGTCCTTTTTCCGAGTCTTATATTTATGTTGAATACAGTTAATACTGTACTTCCTTCGATGAGTCGAATTGATGGTGTTATATTGTTTATTAAAGAGGAGGATAGTATTAGTGAGCAATATGTATCATCATTTACTAACGAAACTATTAATTCAAATAATGGACAATGTTTAGTCGCCGGGTTTACCGCTGATGAATATTCGTTAACGCCAGGTAATACTTATACTCTTACATTCAAGGGATACCGCGATAGACGTGTATTAAATACTAATGCTTCATATGGTAGCGACGACTTTATTATTTCAGATACTGTAATATCTACTGTAGACTTTGTATTTTTAGCTAGCCCAATAGCACCTATTTCTGATGACCAGACAAGTGACGTTAAAATTAGCGTTTCTAACGTCATTAGTCATAATGACGCAAATGATAAATTTAAAATCGTGTGGCCCAAATCTAAAATTAATGATGTTACGGATTATCTTATATACAAAGTAACACCACTTGCAGATAACGTTCCTGAATCTAGAACATTGGTAGCCACTAACCCAGCTAATGCTTTTCCTTCCACTATTTCTTCATATTATTATGAAGCTCCTATACCCTCCACCTCTCAAAAACTTACCTATGATATTCAAAAATCATATAATGGTAGATTATCAGAATTTACTCGAATTTCATTTCCAGTTGGTAAATTAAGAACAAACTCTGCTACAATAACAATATTAAAACAGGATAATTCTAATATTCTGTTGGAATTGGAGGATGCAGCAATGGAACTTATAACTGAACTTATATTACTTGATGTTATGGTTTTAGATAATAATTCAAAATTATTTCCATTCACACATAATAATGGTAAAAAAAATCCTAGTGGTAAACAAAATATATTGACTATTCCAGAGTTATATGATTTAGGTATATCACTTCTATTACAACAAGTACATCAAATAGAGTGGTTTTATAGCATTAATGGTAGCATATCGCCGAAAAATTTAGATACATCATATGGACCACCTGTGACTTTCGTTTATGCTTCAAGACCCGATATTTCATTTAAAGATAAATCTAATATTAATAGTAACGTGGTTCAATATAATGGTAGAACAGCTATTAAGCTTAATTTAAATGCATCGATGGGGGATGGTGCTTCTGGGCTTATTACTCCATCTTTAAGGGGCGCTATAGCAGTATTTGCATCAGATACGACTACTGTTATTTCATCTACTCAAGTACAGGGATCAGAAAATATAGTGGTATTTAATCCCCCGGTTAATGGTGTTTTACAGAAAAATACTACATATAGTGCTACTGCCGACTATAGTAGTCCAGTTTTAGCTTTAGCTGTCTCTAATTTAACCAATAATTATAATTCAGAATTTCAGTTACGCACCGGTGATTTGAGTGAACATGACACATCTTACATTATTTTCCCTGTCGGTGGTGGTGGTTATGTTAGTGGCTATGATATTAATTTATTGCTTATTGCAAGCAATGATTACGGTGTCGACACTTATGCAAAGTCTTTTTTTTTTTGATTAGCCCTACATTTACTCAAAATGGTGTGATTATTACTGACGGTGTATTCACATTGCCTTCGAAAATTGTTGGAGATGCTTCCTTTACACCTGTGTACCCTACTTCTAACAGTTCGGGAGTAATTTCTTATTCAAGCAGCCATCCATTGGTTGCTACAGTCAATGCTTCTTCGGGTGCGATTACTATCGTAGGTGCAGGTTCTACTACCATAACGATGACACAAGCTGCTGCAGGAAATTATGCATCAAGAAGTGTATCTGGATCATTGGTGGTTGCACCACCTCCTCCTCCTGTAATTTTAGACACAAATGGTGTTACTTTAAAGTATACATCATCATCGATTCCTTCAGGACAATCAAATCCATACATCGTTGAAGTTTCGGGCATTTCCTATGCTGTTATGAGCGATTCTCAAGATTCTAAAACCAAAATTAGGGCGTATGCCGATAATTTTTGGCAACCGATAAACCATTCCGCCATCATGCCCTTCGTAGCCAATGGTACCATAATTCCATTCTCTCGAATAGTGACTACTCTTATGACAGATATGAGTCACCTGTTTGGGACATTTTCGACCAATTCGTTATTTACTACACAAGATACATATGATGATCTTAGTACATGGGATGTATCCAATGTTACCAATATGTATATGATGTTTAGACGAACACAATATGGTGGTTTCAATCCGAATATTGTGAATTGGGATGTATCTAATGTTATCGATATGACGGGGATGTTTCAATCGTCGGTATTTAACAGAAATATTAGTCAATGGACTGTAACAAATGTTACCGCTTATTCTTATTTCACAAGCATGTCTTCACTTCCTAAGACTAGTATCCCTGAAAAATTTAGAGACACTTATGGATAATCATCCAGATTCTAAGCTTGGAATATTTCCTCGACTGCCCTGGTGTCGCGGATTTGTTCTTCTACGTCAGAATACGGTTCTGGAAATGAGTCAGGATTTTCATTGACGACTACTTGAGTGTGCTCCACAAAATGAGCATCATCGTATTCACCGTCATCAATATCGTCTGTATCGTAACCATTGTCCTCTTCCTCCTCTTCCTCCTCTTCTTCTTCATAGCCTTCAGGTCCGCCTTCTTCGCCTTCGATATCATCCTCGCTGTCATCCGTCGTTTCACCGTCGTCATACCATCCGAACGGCATATTGTCTTCGTGTATATATTCGGCAACCGTTCGCAATAGTGTGAACCCGAATACGCGCAACAATTCCTTCAACCTGCGTTTGGGGTGTCTCGAATGCATTATGCTCTGCGTATGAGCCGCATTTGGAAAATACGATATTTCCTCCGTGATGATTTGTTCTGCACTCACAGGTGTAAGCACATTTGGCACCTGGTGACCTGGGCGTGTGTCTTCGAGTTCCCATCTACACATAGGGCACGTATTTTTGACCCTCAAACTCTTGAGCAGACAAGTCATATGAAATACGTGACCACAACCGGTGCGCACGATATTCGTATTTCCGATGCACACGGAATCCAAGCAAACGCAGCAAGTATGCTGTTCGGATAGACCCGTTACCTTCTTTTCGGTTTTGAGCAACTTTGAAATCGTTTTGCCTATATGATAATCCTCCGATTCAGATGTAAGCCGAGAAGTAGTTGAGCTCGTCTGAGCGGTACCAGTAGCACGCAGTCGCTGAATGCCGCTGTTGAGAATATGTTGTCGCCTTTGCTCCTGCTTTTCCACCCTGCTTGTTGGCACTCCGACCTGTATACCTGTTTCCGATGTAGCTTTTGCGCGCTGGTTTACGCGTCTGCCTGTAATGCCTGTACCTGTAAAAGACGTGTCATCCTCGCCTGACCCTGACCCTGAACTGCAGATAGATTCCCCGGCCACAAATCCGATAACTCGGCTTAAAAGTGACATTGTGATAGTATGGGTTTGTTGACTTTTGTGTTCTTAGTTGATAGACAGATGAATCACTTTCGATTCTGTTCGATTCGATTTGATTCGCTATATTCCATTTATATGGCTTTTATCATTTCAATTTTCCGCAAATATAAATCACGTTATTATGCGTGATAAAAATAGAGAATAGAGAATGGAGAATAAATATTATATGTATAGTTAATATATATATAATACAAAATGACAAAACCACATAAAAAAGGCTCGACGCGTAAAATGAAAAGAGGTACAAGGCGGCGATCACACGCTACACATAGAAACCATAGAAACCATAGAAACCATAGAACCCATAGAACCAGACATCTTCAAACTCGAAATGATGAAAATAATCATCCAGAACAACGATTGCATTCGTTAACTAGCAGTAGTAAAGATAACAGAGCTCACATAAGCAATTTGATTATTTCAAATTTATCTAACAAGAAGAAAGGTACCCGTGGTCACAGTAATTATCGATATTTTAGTGAAGGGTCGAAATTTAATTAGACGCGCCTGTTTATATATTTAATATTTAATATTTACAATTTCGTCGTATATATCGTTTCGTTTTTGATTTAGATTTAGATTTTGATTTTGATTTGGTTTTATATTTGCGGCGTTTCGTGAGGCGACTGCTGTTACCACCTCTCTGGCCGTGGTGGCCGTGGTGGTGGTGAGGCGTTTTATAATAAAGCGTATCCCCAGGTGCAGGCGAACTTAGTACATTATTGAACCAGGAACCAACTCCGCCACATTTTCCCTCAATTGTTTTTATGTCAATATATTTCATCTTTATTATTCGTAGGTGATAAGGGTTATATAGTTGTATAATATTTATATAATATACGAATAATATAATATATTTAGTAATATATTATATTTAATAAATACTTATTATATACCTAATACGTTTATAATGGCAAAAAGAAGATATTCGAATTCGAAAAAAAAGAAGAGTCGCCACGGTAAAAAGTCTCGGAATTCTAGGCATTCTAGGCATTCTAGGCATTCTAAGCGCCACAGTGGGCGACGACATCATCATACTCGCCGTCGGGGTCGTACCCATCGTGGTGGTAGTGTGAGTGTATGTCAAAATGGCGGCGTTCAACAACCCATTGGTTCGTGTATGAATGTAACAAGCGCTGGTGGACAGATGAAAGTGTATAATTCTGCTGGCGGTAGGGCCTAATAATTTTCGCGCACATCTTTCCCAACCGGAAACCGTGGTTTGCCTTCTTCCGTCAGCTCTTGATAAATCACGGTCAGCATTTTCCCGATATATTTGTCGCCATTATTGTATAAGAATGTTCGCGCCGCAATTGTTCCACGCGGACGCACCTTGAATTCGTTTTTATCTTTCGTCTGGCAAATCCAAATAACCGTCCCTTTGTCGCGTCCATCGCCTTGTGTGTATCCGATAATTGGGTATTCATCTTCCATAAATTCCTTATATTTTTGTAGGTCGTGGCTACGATAGTTGCACCTATACTTGCCCTCTTTGTTGCGCAGCATAATACCTTCATACCCTTCTTCAATGAATTGCGCAAAATTCGACTTGAAATCGGCAGGCGTTTTCGCCTCCACGGTATGAACAAGTCGAATATACGGCGGTAATGTGCGCGCGGATGATGCAGACGATGCTGCAAGAGATGCAAACATCCGTTTGATTGTTTTATAGCGCTCTTCATATGTCGCTGTCGGCGTTTCGTCGATAACGTCATATATATGGTACTGGATTGTGTTAAGCTTTTCGTGGTCGGCTGCGTCAAGCAATTTTCGCTTGATTAGTCCAGCCAATTCTTCAAATGGCATTTCGGTAGTATATAATTCGCCATCGAGAACCGCGGTGGGGTATTTTGCGAACAGCGGTGCGAGTGAATCGGCGATATGTGTCATAGTGTCGAAGTATGTACCAGTACGAGATTGGCGGCGGATTTCGCCAGTGATGTGGTCGCGATAGATTACGCATCGAAGACCGTCGAGCTTGGGTTGGACATAACAGGGGAACACGATTGTGTTTTTCTTGGCGGTTTTTGAATCGGGGGCAAATGTCTGGGCGAGCATAGGGAAGTATTTTTTGGCAGTTGTTGGTGCGGTTGTTGGTGCGGTTGTTGGTGCGGTGGCGTGTGCGGGGACCTGGCTCGGTAATGTCGTTTGATAGGATTCTTTGTCTCGCTTGTCAGTCCATTTTCGTTTTGTTTCCGCGATACATTGCGCGAGCGGCGTCGTTTCATTCTTCTTGCCGATATTTTTGCCTTCTGTATAATCACGCTGTGTTATCTGTTTCTTACCTTCTTGTTGTCCGTGTTCGATGATAGCGTACGCTGGGCTTGTTGATGGATTGGCGCCCTTTAAATATATTGCAGCACACCAAGTCTTGATTTTGCCACCCTTTTCCACACCATAAAGTATAGGAAATGTTTCGATAAGAGTTCCGGGGATGGTGGCGGTGGCAGCGGCTGCGACTGCAGTTGCGACTGCTAGAGATGAAGCTTGCTGTTTAGGCATTGTTACGATATTTTCGGCGTTTAGTTATTGTATTATATAATATTTTGATTTCGATTTTCCGTATCGGGAAATTGAAACGACTTATTCTGTATAATTGGTTAATAGAGAAGAAATCAAAGTACATCAAAATATTCACCCAAACTAACGAAACGGACAAGAGCAATACAATGGTCAGACTTTATGGCAGACTTTCAGTAGACGGTCCTGTGGCCGCGAACAGATATAGGCAGAAAAACGGAATGGGCGGCGGCGGTGATGGCGGTGGCGGCAGCGAGATAATCATCACGCAAAACCCTGTACGCTTATCTGTCGCGATTGCTGCGTCCCCTGTTACGGCTCCGGTTGCCGATAATACGATGAAGGTTCAACCAACGCGTGTTATGGTCGACGAAAGGCAGCAATTTATGAAATTAGGAAAACTGATTTACACTACGAATGCAGGTGAGACATTTACGGCGTACCATTCGGTCGTGTTTCCGAAAATTGTGAACGAGGAGGACAAGATTGTTTATGACAACAAAAACAGCTGGTACGCGGCAATGAGGGTCGCTGCACCGATTCGATGCGACTGAGCGGCATTGGTGAGATTGGAAAAACACGATGAACGGGAGATTCGGGAGATTCGGGAGAAATTGAGTAATTCGCCTGAAAATACGAAATGAAACGGGTTTACTTTTTTTGTATAATTATATTATCTTATAAATATAAGTATATCCTATATTATGAAATATTGTAAATCTAATTTATTTAGTATTTTTCTAATATTAGTTGCAATTGTAATAGTTATATCTACTATTGGCTTAATATTTAGGGCCGTTAAACAGAGTAATGTATATGAAGGGTTTAGTAGTAGTAGTAGTTCTCAATATTATGACCCTACTATACCACAGCCATCTATTAACTCAAATGTAACACCTAATGGTTTCGCACCATCAGGTGGTTACAGTAGCAATTGGGGCGGTTACGAGAGTAATTCCAATTGTACATCTAATAATTTAGACTTTGCAGTCGTTTTTCAAAATACTATAACGGGTTATTATTCACAAACTCCTGCTGTTTTAGGAACTGCATATAATCCTAATTATTGTAATCCGACTATTTATGTTGCGTTGAATGCCTCACTGCCAGCTAATACACAGCTTGTATTATTGAATAGCAGTCCTGGGGCAAATGATTGGTATATTGTAGATATTCCAGTATCACCTGCGAATGGTGGAGGTGGAAGCATCCAGGGCGCGTTTATGTTTGGTGGTAATACAGCGTTACAGAGCTCAGTTAAGTTTGCTCCTGCTCCTGCACCCATAGGACCCATTGTTACAGGAATAGCCTTACAATATAAAAGTGTAGGAACAGGAGCTAGTAGTAGCGGATTAGGTTATAACAGTTGGTGTAGTAGTGTACCCAATAGTGTATGCTATGCCGAATATAGACTTCGTTTTTCAAATGGTGTTACGTCAAGTATGACTATTCAATCAGATGCAGGGCTTAAACAGGGTTTAACAAATCCTGATGTTTTATTTGCTTTATCTGACGTACCATCATCAGGTGTTACGGCAATTTTACAAGGTAAAAATATAACAGCTAATACTAGTGATACTAATTGGTATGATATAGATATTCCTCAACAAACTATAACATCAATGCAACAAACGGTTAAATTTAGTGGGACGACAAGTAAATTTATAATTCCACCTCCACCTCCACCTCCACCTGTACTAGCATCTGCGCCTATGCTTGCACCAGCACCTGCACCGGCACCTGCACCGGCACCTGCACCGGCACCGGCACCTGCGTCTAAGCCTGCAGCATCTGTTACTTATTATATGACTGGTCCTTTTATTGGTCCTTCAGGTAATGCAAAAATACCAATAAGTAAAATTGTACCTATGGGTAATCAAACTGTTTATATCATACAAGATGGTCGTTATACAAAAATGGTCCAGTGGCCTTCAAATATAGCTAAATATTACACAGGAAAAATTGGTAACTTTAGCACAGAATATTGGGACAGTTTTATTCTACAAGCCCCTAATAAATATGTATTAGAACCTACGCCGCCTACGCCGCCTGCGCCTCCGCCTAATAAAAAGTCGGATATAAATACGAATCAGGTTTGTATACCTACGAATAGTGATGGTTCTTTTACATATAAGGATCCAAACTCAAAATATTCAAATAAACCTGACCCTAAATATATATATAGCAATTCAAATCCTCCGGCATCTGGTATTTTCGACCAATGGACGGCCAATTATAATCAATATCTGAACTCGAATTATTATTGGTATGGTGGCAGTATAAATAAATATTCCACATACGCCCCTATGGCAAATAGTAGAGTTCCTAATGGTACTGATTGTTCTAGCGCATATTCGTGTTCACATAATACTACTAATCCAAATTGTTTGCCAAGTCCAGGACCTACACCACCATCGTGTCCAAGCAATTGTAAGAAGGTAACGGGAAAGGATCTTTTAATGGCTAATAATACATATGGCGTTTGTTCTTTTGATAAAAAAAGCGAAACTTATACCTGCGCGCCCTGCCCTACATACGGATCCGATGGTATGGATTGTAACCAGTTTCAAGAATGTAGCGGTTGTCCAGCTAGTATGACTGTCCCGGGATTGAAGCCAATTTATCCACGTCGTAAACACCATAAGTGGGGTGGTGGTGGAAGCGGTGGTCAGTGTGGTGGTATTGATGGAATATGTTATAAGGGCGATGGTGGCTTGTCCGATGGAAGTGGCAACGATGATGGTTTGTCTGATGGCGGAGGCAACGGCGGAGGCAACGGCGGGGGAGGCAACGGCGGCGGAGGCAACGGCGGGGGAGGCAACGGCGGCGGAGGCAACGGC
>Ga0209086_10000915_pt1 | contig 24267 bp, 15 predicted proteins | sample M_130207_XF_Meta_FD_187312 | JGI IMG/M metagenome (GOLD analysis project Ga0209086, IMG submission 187312) | Freshwater microbial communities from Lake Montjoie, Canada to study carbon cycling - M_130207_XF_MetaG (SPAdes) (version 2) | ecosystem: Environmental > Aquatic > Freshwater > Lake... | reverse complement strand
TCCAACATCATCGATCTTTTCAAGCAAGGTACGAGGCTCACCTGCACCTGCAAATCGACCGAAACGCGTGCCACCTGTTCCAAGGGCCCAACTTGGAATAGTGATCTGAAATGCGGCAACTTTCTCAACGATCGAATCGCAATGTGCAATGTGAGTCAACGCCCATTCATACCGCCGTTGATGTTCAGCAATGTCCAAATCATTGTGTTCGCTGATCAAAGACTTTTTGACTTGCATTGGAAACTTTCATTCCTAGGTTAGATAAAAAACTTCACGGAGCGCAAATGAGACTGGGGAGTTATCTGGATTCGTTTCCATGACGTCTTTCATTGCCGCCCACCACTTCTTCACAATGGGATCATCTGGCAATCGATCAAGCGCGGTTGCGTCGACGCATTGCAAGACACCAAAGAGATCGTTCGTGCTTTCGTCGAGAAAAATCGAATACTCAGAAACTCCGGTTCGCCGCAAAAGCGCAGCAAGTTCAGGCCAAATGTCATCGTGCCGACGCTTGTATTCAACCGCCATTCCTGGAAAGAGTTTCATACGAAAAGCGACTCTTTGCATTCGGAGTCTCCGCCTAATGCTTCTGATTCGTGGGCTTCGAAGGCAAGGATGCCAAACGAGCGATGAAGACAATTGTGATGAAGACTCCAACAATCGCTTCAAGCATGCACGTTGCGCGTGCCCACGGGGACATTGGAATGATGTCGCCAAATCCAACGGTGGTAATCGTAGTGATGGAGAAATAGATTGCGTCATTCCATAAGAGCAGGGTTGGTTTATCGCCCAATGTCAGGTAATAGGCATTGGGATCGACCGCCGAAACATGTCTATGAATACTGGAGAACATCATGGCAGCCATCAGATAAATCGAAATGCCACCATACACACGGTCATCAATCAAAGATTCATTCGTCAACATCTCACTCGCGAGAGCGATGATTGCATAGATGTAGTACGCAGAGGCGATATATGCGATTGGACTTCGCGCCACATCAACTTGATCAAAGCCGTATATCAACCAACACAAAGTGACCATCACAACGAAAAGCACCACCAGTGGAATTGAGCGCTTCCAATTGGTTAAGGCGATCACACCAAAGAGAGGGACGCAGACGACTAATCCTGGGAAGAGATTGTTTGTGTCACCATTTGATAACAAAAATAACGGATGCAACCCAATCAATGCGACGAGCGCAATGAGCAGCGGCAGCGTGCGATTTTTGAGCCACTTTGACGGATTTGGCGGGAGAAAATTCATCGGCGGGAATTCGAAAAGAGAGACATCGTGACACGCAAGTTACATCAGCCATGCAAACGGCGCAGAGCAATCACCAACCCTCTAGTTTATGATCGAGCGCATGAAATTTACCGTATTTGTTTGTTTGATCTTGGTTGCGCTTGTCGCACCAAAAACGGTTGTGGCGCAATCCACACCAACGCCAACTCAACTGACTGTTGGGATTCTGGCGCATCCTCCCTTTGTAATCAAGAAACCAAATGGAGAATACACAGGATTTTCAATTGAACTCTGGGAAAAGATTGCCGTCGACAATCAGTTGAAATTTATCTATCGCGAATTTTCTAATGTTGATGCACTCCTTGCCGCGACATCAAGCGGACAGATCGATGTCGCCCTGTCCGACCTCACTGTGACAGCATCGCGCTTTGAGAGCGTCGATTTCTGCACGCCCTTTTTTCATGCAGGATTGCGCATCATGATCAACGAAGACCGCAGCAATTCAATCGGCCGCCTACTTCGTGGACTGCGCGATGATGGGCATCTGACTTTTATCGGATTACTTGCTGGAGTTGTTGTCGTTCTCACAGTGCTCACGACCGTAGTTCTGCGACGAACGGACGAGAACTTCACCCAGCTCTGGCATCACGGATTTGCGGAATCGTTTTATCACGTTATTTCTGTGATCATGACTGGCAAGAGCAATTACAAAGGCGGGCAAGGCCCCATGTGGCGAATTATTGCGGCAATTTGGATACTTTGCGGCGTAGCGCTCGTGGCATACATCACCTCGAGCATCACTTCAGTCATGACGACACAGCGCCTTCAGAACGAAATCTCTGGACCGAATGACCTTGGAGGGAAGAACGTCGGAGTGATCGCAGATTCTCCAGGTGCGGACTATTCGGCTCAGCGTGGTTGGGATATCAGTCGCTTCGACAATCTTCCATCTGCTGCGACTTCACTTGTGACGCACGATATTCAAGCGATCGTCTTTGACGCCCCTGCTCTTCAATATTATGACAATGCGCATCCTGAGATGCCGCTGACTGAAGTTGGACCAATTTTCGATCCACACAAGTATGCGTTTGCTGTACCCAAGGGAAGTCCAAACCGAATGCCGCTGAACCATGCGCTGTTGAAACTTGAAGAAGCAGGATTTGTGACCGCATTAAACGTGCGCTACTTCGGCAGAGATTGAACACAGCGAAATCCCAAATGCGAAAGTGATGTGTCTGGCGTTGTCGCCATCCGAGCGCTTGGACGGTAACTCGCACAGTAACTGTCATTGCATAAGAAAGATCCACCGCGATTGACACGAACGTCTGGTGCATCTGGGTTATTCGGATCGAAACTGGACGAAGGACCTTGCGGATTGTCAGCAGATGCGCCCTTCTCGATCGACTGTGCACGAATTGCATATGTATCAGGGCGATATTGATCTGCGCACCATTCCCAAACATTTCCAGACATGTCATAAAGACCATATCCGTTTGGCGCGAAACTCTTCGCAGGTGCAGTGCGCGTGAATCCATCAAGTTTGTCGTTTCGCACGGGGAATTCCCCTTGCCAAGTATTTGCACGCGTTGGGTCGATCGGTTCGTTGCCCCAGCAATTCGTTTTTCCATCAAGTCCGCCGCGCGCTGCGTATTCCCACTCGGCTTCTGTCGGCAAGCGCTTGCCGGCCCACGCTGCATATGCAACTGCATCGACATATGCGACTTGCACAACAGGATGATCCATTCGATCATCTATTGCGCTCGCAGGACCTTCGGGATGTTTCCACGTTGCGCCTGTTGTCCACACCCACCATTGACTCGGATCTTTTGTCGACACGGAATTTGTCGGCTGCGTGAAAACCAGCGATCCCGCTTGAAGCATTTCATCAGGTGGCTTGGGAGTTCCTTCGGGCACTTGCTTTTTCAGTTCTTCCCAGTCGACGGGTCGCTCCGCCATTGTTTTGTATCCCGTTGCTTCGATGAACTTCGCAAATTGTTCGTTGGTCACTTCCGTTGCATCCATCCAGAAAGCGTTCAACCGCACGCGGTGTATCGGTCGCTCGTCGGCGCGAGCAAGCGAGTCGACGCTTCCCATCGAAAATTCTCCAGCAGGAATCAGAACCATGCCGACGGGAGAAGCACACGATGCAAAAGCAAGCGTGATACATGGAAGCAATAGTTCTAACCACCGCGTAAAATTTTTCGATACAAAGCAAACCATCCCAAGAAGATATCCAATTCGACAACTAATTCGGGCAAGCGCCCCATCCGCTCAAGAGAATCGCTAAATCAAGACCATTCGCAATTCCGTTGTGGTCGATGTCTGCTGGTCCATTGCCGCCCCATCCAGCGAGAATGATTGACAAATCGAGACCTGCAACGATGCCATCGTGATCAATGTCGGCAGGACATGCGACTTGCACAGCACGAACTGCGACGGAGCGTTCACCGCTTGCGGAAATTTGTGTACATGCACCCAAGTCCACTGGTGGGCGCGTTTGTCCAGATTCAGCGACTCCCCAGCAGACAACAGTTCCATCAACTTGCAAAGCAATTGAGGAATAATCACTCGCCGCAATTTGTGTGCATGCACCAAGATTCTCTGGAATTGTCGCTTGATTTGTCGGCGAACATCCACTCGAACTGCAAAGATATCGATTGCTTCCCCATCCCACTGCGGTCCCATTCAGTCGCAGTGCAAGCGAATGATATCCCCCAGCCGCAATTGCAAAGCACGCGCCAAGTTTTTGTGGAACATCAATTTGACCTGTGTATCCATTATCGTCAAAATTATTTCCCCACGCAGCAACAGTTCCATCTGCTTGGATTGCGAGCGTATGACCTCCGCCTGCGGCAACTCTCGTGCAGGCACCGATGTTTGCCGGCACTGATGATTGACCTGCGCCGTCTTCTCCCCAACACACAACTTTCCCATCCGATTGAACCGCTGCTGAGTGATACCAACCACCAGCGATGTCGATGCATGGTCCAAGATCAACCGGCGTGGTCACCTGTGAATGACTGTCATCTCCCCAACAAGCGACAACACCACCTGCTGAAATCGCCAGCGAATGAAAGGCACCTGCTGCAATTTTCGAGCAAGCACCAAGCTCTGGTGGAACATCGCACTGCCCAAAAGAATTATCTCCCCACGAAATCACATGGCCATCTTCCCGACGGGCAGTTGTATGCCAATCACCTGCAGCAACCGAAATGACAGTTCCCATTTCAATCGGCATGCCTGTCGTGTCGCGTGTCGGACCATTGAATTTAATCGCACGATGATCTGTCGTCACGACGATTGTGAAGTCATTACCACACGCAACTTCGATACAAGGACCAAGCTGTGGCGTTTCATTCATACCTCCCCACACAACAACAGTTCCATCGCTGCGAATCGCTGCAGAATTGTTGCCGCCGCCAGCGATTTTTGTGCATACCCCCAAAGTTGGCGGGACGACGATTTGTCCGTATTGATTTGATCCCCAACATCCAACCGTTCCATTGATCCGAAGTGCAAGCGAATGAAATCGACCAGCTGCGACGGCGGTCGCCACGCCGATATTCGCTGGGACATTGCATTCACCAGAAAGGTTGCGACCCCAACAAACGACCGCACCAACATTTGTCAATACAACTGTGTGATCGCCGCCACCAGCAATGCCAGTACATGGCGCAAGAGTGAGCGGCACATTCGACTGACCAAAAGAATTACCTCGCCAACAGACGACAATGCCATCGCTTTGCAACGCAATGGAATGCTGCTCGCCTTCGGCGACTGCGATACAACTTCCCAGTGTCGCAGGCACAGAGGAAGTGACTCCCCAACAACGAACACTTCCATTTGTCCCAAGTGCAATTGAATGCAACCACCCTAATGCAATTTGACTGCATGGTCCCAAATCGCGCGGAACATTCGTTTGGCCGAATCCATCCCATCCCCAACTTGCAACAGTTCCATTGTTTTCAATCGCAGCAACATGAAATGATCCACCCGCAACTTTGGAAATGTTCGCACCCAAATGATCAATATTTGTAACGCCGTCGATTCCCCATCCGACAACACTTTGTGGAGCCGCGTGCGCCGCCGCGACATAGAAAAGAAAAGTGAGCGAAAATCCAAAGATCGCAAAGTGAAGAAAACCATTTGACTTTGCAGGCATACAAACTTCAGCACTGCGGACGATGGGGAAATCGCTGCACATATTTGTATTGTGACACCGAAACAGACCCATGTCGAGGAAAATTGAATAAATTGAGTTTTTTTAGCCCCCGCCAGCTGGCCCTGTCACAGTCATCAAAATCGAGCCGTTTGGAAGGGCTACAACTCCCGGATCTGCTCCTGCGACGGGATATGTGGCACTATCGATGACCCAAGTCGCGCCGTTGGTGCTGCGTGCGCTCCAAATTCCAGTGTTGCTCGTGCCATAAAAACGCAGACCTTTAGGAATCTGGATCATCGCGCCGAGCCAGCGATTTGTCTGCGGGCCAGCGAGATCGGCCTGACGCACGAAGTTCAAACCATCAGTGCTTGTGGCGCGATATGCCGTACCGTCTGCAGCCTGAATCGGCGAAGTCAATTGCCACACACCATTCAGTCGACCAACTGCGCAGTCGATGACCATCTGACCACTCACTGCCAATCGATCGCCAGGCTCGAGAGCAAAGTGAACTCCGTCAGTCGAAATTGCGCTGCCGATGCGGGCGATCGCACCAGGCGTGAGTTTGTTCATCGTGAAGTAGAGGCGAATGCGTCCGTCATCGAGAATTGCGAGCGTTGGATCGAATGGCGATCGATCGTCGGCGACCAAACCAGTCAACACAATCGTCGACGGCGCAGTCCACGTCAAGCCATTATCCAATGAACGACTGAATGCGATGCGGTCGAAGGATTCGACTGGCGTCTCTGGAAACCATTGGAATGCCGCGATCAATTCCCCCGATGCAAATGAAGCAACAGTCGAAACTCCTGCTCGAGGAAATGTATGAACGCGAACTGGACTCACTCCAGGCGCAAAGACATACACATCGATGTTGTTATTCCAAGGACCAGTGCTGCCGCCTCCAGTTGTCCAAGCTGCAAGCAGCGATGCAATATCCGCGCCATTGACTTGACGATCGTCATTCAGATCCGCATCCACATTATTTGTGCCCCACGCAGAGAGAATCATCGTTAAATCTGCGCCGTCGACAGAGCCGTTGCCATTGATATCGCCAATGCGAGGACGCACTGGACGAGCGACCATTTCCTGCATGATTCCGCGCATAAATGGCTCGAGTGCGGTTGTCTCTGGCAAGGTCGAAGCGAGTATTGTTCCAACATAAATCTGATTGACTGGGTTCGAACCTGCGCCTGTTGGTCCGTTGACTCGCGCAAGGCGCGATCGGCCACTCCCACCGCTGGCGAGATTCACCGCGCGATTGTTCAACTTGATAGTGTGCAGATGATCTGGTTGCGCATGATCAAACTGGGATTGAATCAAGATAAAGTCGCCTTGGTACTTGTCAATAAAATTCACTGGCTCATGCGAGTACCACCACGCATTGTCGGTGACGTCATGTCCAGTCATGTTTGCTGTATCTGTTCGATCCGCCGGACCTTCCCATTGAACGAAGGCTTTCACTTGCGGCGTATGTGGATATCTTGCGATCGCTCCAGCGGACATTGTGACACCGAAAGATCGAGATTGCACGAAAATGTTTTCGGCATAGACATCAGTGCGCATCGAGACATACTTGAGAACCTGATGCAAACCATCTTGCTGAATAGTCCCGCCGAAATCTTCGAATGTAAAAGTCCCACCACTAGTGCTCAGTCCACGACCATCGGGGTCGAAACTGACTGCGATGAATCCTTGATCCGCCTGCGCCTGCATGTCTGCAGCAGAAAATGTGGCGTTGGTTCCGACGCCACCTGGAACGAATACGATGGCCGGATATCGAGTGCCAGGAGTCGCATTCGTTGGTCGATATGTCAGCGTGTAAATATTGATGCCACTTGTTGGATTGGGCACCCAGTTCACGGTTGGCGAACTTTGCGCAAGCGCGGTCGAGCATGAGATGAACGCCAACAGAAAAGCGAGTGCTCGAATGCGAAAGTTTGCAAGGGCGCAATGCATATCAGCAGATATTGTCCCGATAAAACTATGCGGGACATTGAAAATTACTGACTTTTTTGAAATGACGCAGAATTACTTACGGATTATGGGGTCATCCAATGTCGTTATGGTGTTCGTGCAACGCGAAAGCCAAGATTGTCCTCACTGTTCGCAGGCTTCAGATGGAATCGGTACGAAGAACGGCAACGATCTGCACCGCTCTTCCATGAACCACCTCGCACAATGTAATCACCCCCTTGGTATTGATCTTGACACCACTCATTTACATTTCCGATCGTGTCATAAAGTCCCAGCGGATTTGGCTTCTTCTTGGCCACCGGATGAGTCGACTTGCCAGAATTCTTGGCGTACCACGCAATCTCATCCAGAATGCCAGATCGAGCAGTCTCCACGCCGCCTCGAGCGCCTCGAGCTGCGAATTCCCACTCCGCTTCTGTCGGCAGTCGAAGGTTTGCATTCTTCAAAAAATCATTTATTTTTTCAAAGGAGACATTCTCAACTGGAAGCGACTCCCCTTTTTTTATACTCGGATCTTCATCCATTATCTTCCCCCACTGCGCTTGAGTCACTTCCGTTTTACCAAGATAAAACGCGCGCGAAATCTGAACGCTATGAGCAGGCCCCTCGGAATAGCGGAGCTCTGGATTTGATTTGGCAAGTGACTTCTCTAATGCAGCGCCTTCCGTATCTTGAGGACTGAGCCCCATCACAAAGTCACCTGGCGGCACCAACAGCATCTCAATACCTGTGCTTTTATCCCTTACATGCCACGGCAATCCCGTTGCCGTTATCCGATTGAGAAGTTCCGCGTCAGTGATGACACTCGGGTCTGGATTCTGTTGAATCACCTCCGCCCAAGAAAGTGACGACGGGGTTGAGGAAGTATTAGCGACTCGTTCTTCAATCCAACTTTTTATGGTTTTCTCAATCAACACTGAAACCTGATCATTACTCGCCTTTGCATCGATCTTGTCGCTGCGTACGAGTTCAACAATTTTATGCAAATCGGACTTAAACGGTTCTGGAGAATCTCGGGCGGCGACGAAGATTAGCCCGATCTCAAGGTTCGCTGACATCACTGCCTCGTTGATCGGGAAAGTCGACTGATCAAGTGCGGTTCCGTCGATAAAAAATTTCCCATTTACAAGGTGAACTGGAACTTTGCCGATCAAGTCATCTTTGTCAGCGACGGGATTATGAATCGTGAGCAGTGTAAGTCCATTAGCTCGGTCCTCACTCTTGACCGTTTGATTTTGACCAAATGCAACTCCGACCCCGACATCCACACTATTGTCTTTGAATTTCTCAAACAGTGCATCATGAAACTCTTTCAATAAAGGCTTTACGCGTGGAATCGATCGTGTGCAAATGGCGATCGGTTCATCGGAGTCAATCGCTTGAAGAAGTCGACCGTGAGCGGCCTCGTCGTTTGGCGCCAACTCCAGATCTTTGACAATTCCTGCGATATCGTCGTAGCCCACGGGAACAACGACGGGCAACTGCTTTAACCAACCAAATTCGTGCTCATATTGAGCCGCGATTGCAGCTCGCTTTCCTGCACGGATTCCCTTTAAATTTGCGGCGGCTGGGGGGGGTGGCATTTTTCCAATTTTCGCACTATCAACTGGCAGTGCTTTCAATCCGAGGCGTCTCAGATTCACCAGCGAAACAGTCGTATACCGCTCTAGATCTGTTTCATTTGCACCCCTTTCGCACGCCAAAGAAAAATTGTCCCAGTCCTCATCTTGATACTTCGCCGGGATCAGATTCTTGTAATCCTTTAGATATAAATTCCCGTTCTCCACGTCTCCCAAGTTTGTCGTTTCTAAAAAAAGCCAATCCTTTGACGAGTCCTTACTTGAAAAATTCACACCTATGAACACGTGATTCGGTGAAACAAAAAGAATTACGTCGAACCCGAGCGACATCATTACGCTCGCCAAGAGAACCGATCCGTCAGCACAGTTTGCACCTTCATCGCTCAATGACTCATGAATTTGCCGAATATGCTGAGAGTGCGCCTTCGCCGCATCAGCTGTCATTCCAACGTACTCCAATCCTCGATTACGAAGTGCCTTCCAAACAGCGAAAATTTGTGGGAGACTTTGTTTGAAGTCGTCTGTATTTCCTCCAAGCGCCGCTGCAATTCCAAGTTGCTTTGCTTCGCGAACAATATCCTTCACCCATGGGTGCAACTCATCAACATAGATTGCCACGGGGAGGCCTGCGGGAAGTCCAAGTTCTGCAATTGACAGAGGTTGGATTTCGATTTTCTGACTGCCAGTGGCTTTCGCTGAACCGCACACGACGGTGTACTCAACGGTCGCTGTAGCAGGGACATCCAGTTTTGCGAGCGTGATCACGTCCCACTTTGACTGGATTTCTAGATCAACATATCCCATTTCGTCAATCACCCTTGCATCTTCACTGCTGCCTTCAGCAAATCCTTGAACGCGTGCACTCGCAGAGACCATTGTTCCAATTGGTCCCCAGACTCGAATTGCAATTATTGGGTGATGCATTTCCAAATATTGAGCCCCCGTTACCCAATCCTCGTAATTCTTGCGAGCCCATGAACTCCCAAACAATTCCGCTAGTTCCTGACCGTATTTTTCCCGAGCAGAATCGTTCATTTCCGTAAACTTTTCAACGATTTCGCCAGCACTAACAATGGTTGAGGAGAACAAATCCGTCTCAATCCACGGGGCCCAATGAATTTCAATTTTCTCGTTCTTATCGTTCGAACATTCCAGAGTTTCTGTGGGCTCCTTCGGTCCTTCGTCATCCCTTGGCCAGTCAACCATTCCATCACGCATTGCACGTCGCATAACTGGATCTAATTCTTCGAGTGGGTAGATCAATGAATGAATAACATTTTCCAGCAAATCTGGCGCCAGATGATCCGACGGGGCAGGAATCGCGATGCTCATCGCAAATGTCCCATCACGCTCGTCGTAAGTAAATTGCGCAACCGTACCGTTCAACTTTTCGCCTGCTCCAGCCCACACTCGTCGGGCAGTTTGCGGAGAATTAGACCCCACGACCGAATACAAATTCCAACATCTGAAAACGATCCACGGTTTATCACCAACTTCTTGAGCGAAAATGTTAATCGCAACGGAATCATGACCATCTAGATCTCGGTAATTTGATGTGGCATATTGAACACGAATCACTTCTCCATTACTTAGCACCTGGGACTTCAACTTCAAAAAATCGAGAGATTCAGCGACAGGACGCAGTGCAGCAACTGGTTCTAGTCCGTCCCCAGCAAATGACTGCAGCGAACAAAGCGCCACTACAAGTACGACGATAGCGAGGACTATTTTTTTCATTTGGTTCCCAAGAAATTGCTGCCGAAATGTCAACGTGGGAAGGATAAATCAGGATCATCAAATGTCAAGGAGAAAACCGTGTCGCGACAAATTGTCGAACGCGACTCTGCACTGGTCGCTGAAACGAGACTCGACGTTCTTACATCTTCACGGATTCCGCGCCACACGAAAACCAACGTTGTCACCGCCCTCCTGCGGAGACTGCTCCTTCCGATCTGACGCACGGCACCCAGTCCGAACACTTTTCCACGATCCACCCCTCAAGACACGCAACGCGCCGGATGTCGGACCACTCGGATCAACAACGCCGTCCTCGCACTCGTTGTAATAACCCTTGTCGTACCAGTCAGAGCACCACTCCCACAAATTGCCAAGCATGTCAAAGAAACCAAGCGAATTCGGCAGTTTTTCACCGCACGAGTGGGTTCGATGGTCACAATTATCCTTGTGCCATGCGATGCGATCTAGGTCGCCGTACCTCGAGTCTCGACTATCACCACGACATGCGCATTCCCACTCCGCTTCCGTTGGCAGCCGAAGACCAGTGGCCTCAAAAAATGGGGTTAATTCCTGAAACGACACAGAATCAAGAGGCAATGAATCGCCAGTAAATCGACACAGATGCCGAGCAAGTATGCGACTCCATTGCGTTGGAACTTGTTCAAAGTAGAACTTGGCGATCGCTTGTATCTCAGCAGCCTCCGCTCCTTAAAGAAGCGCTCTGCAGCTTCAAAGAGCACGAGGAGTCCACTCTTGATCCTCCTTTGCCACGCCGTTCCCATTGCGCCATCGAAAGCATTGCCCCCTACGTCACGCTAGGGATCTAACATCGATGCCACCGTAGATCCCTTGCCCAGTTCAGTATCTGCGTAACGAATTTTGGTGACGATCTCTTGCGACTTGTGTCGCTTGCGTTGCATGAACGATCCTTAAGGCTTGCGCCGACTAAATTAAGACTTAAGGGGAAAAAGATCAATGCTGCCATTCGTAATAAAGAAGTGGATTCTCGACGGACTCACATTGCGAGGTGATTCCGCGTTTCACTTTCTGCTGCCAGATCGATTCTTCCAATAGCAATAGAGCCACCACAAGCCGCCCATTCCGAAAAATAGCACACAAAACAGCCCCACGATTTGATAAAAGCCTTTGGTGGTAAGAGCCATCCAAATACCACCTGCCGTAAACATCGGGCATAAAAGTGTTATTTTCCAAAAGTCCTTCGGATCAGGCGGAGTGCTCATTCAAAGATTGTAACAGTGTTTCTTTTGCAATGCGAAAACTTAAGCATTGAACAAACATCTGTATAATAAAAAAACAAAAGGTAAAAGGGACAAAGGTAAAAGTGTTAATCGGCAGTCCTCGCGAAACGGCAACCGAAATCGCTGCGCTGGAAGCCTGGGGCGTAGATGAAGCGGAAAGAGGCACGGCAGTAGTCGGCGCTGCCGCTCCACCCCCCGCCGCGTAGGAGGCGCATTCCACCACTCTCTGTTTCGACAGCTGCTTGAGTCGTTGATGCTGTCTCATGATAATCATCCTGGCACCACTCCAAAACATTGCCGTGCATCTCTCGAAAACCCCACTGATTCGCGGGTAGGCTTCCACACACCACCGCCTCATTTCCGTCGTAATTCACCTGCAGTGGGGTGATCGTAGTGCCAAACGAAAATGGTGTTGTTGTTCCAGCTCGGCACGCATACTCCCATTCAGCTTCGCTTGGAAGTCGCAAACCTGTCGCACGACAGAATGTTTGACAGTCGTCCCACGAAATACTCTCGACGGGATTCTGTAAGCCTTTGAAATCTGAAGGATTCGCACCCATCATCTTCTGCCAAACCTCTTGCGTGATCTCGGACTGCGACAGATAGAACGCCTTCGAGATCGTCACACGATGTTGAGTTTCATTCCAAGACCGACCCTCCTCATTCTGTGGCGTCCCCATCATGAACTCTCCTGGCGGCACCAAGAGCATCACGATTCCAGTGGAGTTATCTCGGATCTTCCAAGGCAATCTGGTCGCAGTCATACGACCGCGGGCGGAGACATCGGTCACAACGATTGGGTCTGGATCCTGTTCAAGAACCGTGAATGACCACGAAGTTGAACTCGAAGGCTTCGAAGAGCTTGAGCTTTGTCCCTCTTGGGGAGTTGATTTGATTATGCCGATGTAAATGACGTTCAAGATCAAGGAAGATAAAAGCCCCAGAATGCACATTCGCAATCCAGCGACCGCTTGGGAGCGCTTCTGAGAATTGATCCCCTTCACTGCGCACACAATTCCCCAACTCGGCATGACGAGCCCCAACACTGGAACGACAAAGCAAATTAAACCAGCAATTCCCAGCGTGCGTGAGACAGCAGCATTTTTTTCCGCCTTGATTGATGCCTCATTCTCTGCATTGATTGATGCATCATTCTCTGCCCGAATTGCATCGATCTTCTGTACATACTTTGACGCAGATTCAACAGCACGTGAGTTGTTGTTTGCCTGTTTCGGCGTGCCAACACTTGAAGGGTTCTGCGGTCGAATAATCGGCGGGGGCGCAACAGGTCGGGCCGGTCTAGCCGGAGGAACACTCGGGACAGTCGGACCGGGAGTGGCACTCGCTTTCTTGTGAACATCGTGCACAACTACAGCATTCGGCTCTCGCACCACCCGAAAACCGTGATACTTCAAACGGGCATCTGTTCTAGGGCTGGTGCGAACTGCAGGACGACACATGACTGCCCGATTTCCAAATGAACCTCCGCGCTGAACGTGCGCCCCTCCACCGATTGGCCCCTGCGGATCATCGACTCCAGATGCGCATGAAGCGTAATAATCGCTCGCATAGAAATCACTGCACCATTCCCAAACGAGACCAATCATGTCATGGAATCCAAGTGCGTTCGCCAATTTCATTCCAACTTGGCGGGTCAACTTCTGTGAGTTCCCCGAATACCACCCGATCTGTTCGAGTTCTCCATAACTCACACCCGTCGATCCAGCACGGCAGGAATACTCCCATTCAGCCTCTGTCGGCAACCGAAGTCCAGCTTGCTTGCAATACTCGTCCGCATCCGCCCAAGAAACTTTTTCAACTGGATTACGTGGACTTTTGGACGCACTTAGGTTCATTTTTCCAACGCGACACCACTCCTCTTGGGTGACTGGGTAACGACCAAGGTAAAACGGTCGCAAGATTCGAACGGTATGACGCGGCAATTCATCCGCTCGATTAAAAGGCTCACCAACACTCTGCCCCATCTCAAAAATGCCGGATGGAACAATCAACATCTCGATACCGGTCGCTTTGTCTCTGACTCGCCAAGGCAGTCCCGTGGCACGGATTTTCTCGATGAATTGGCCCCCAACGACCGCCGGATCTGGATGTCTTTCAAGTATTTCTGCCCACTCAAGGGACGTTGTTGACAATTGAACAGGTGGAGCAACCACTGGTTGGGCAATCGTGGCTTCAACGGGTCTGGCGCTAATAATTTTCGTCAGTCGCTCAACCAAGATTTGCGCATCTGGAATTCTGTCCTCAAGATCCGACTCAATACACCCTTCAAGAAGTGCCAGCATTTCATCTGTCACGCCGTTTGCTCTCAATCGGACTTTCCACCCTCCACCACTGGGAGCCTCCTTTGTCAGGTCGTTGATCAGTAGCTGGTACCAAATCACACCCAAGGCAAAAACATCGTCACGCTTGTCGGGCGAAGCCCCCTGTTGCTGCTGGCGCGAAGAATAAATCGGCGTGAACGTTCCCTTTGAAAGAGTCTCTCCAGCAGAAACTGAAGAAGTCTGAATCTGTTTCAATTCTTCTGTTCGGATAAGACCGCCGATTCCAAAATCTGTAATTTTAAAATTAACGGAGTTCAAATCAGATTGCGTTCGACGCACCAAAACATTCTGTGGCTTCAAGTCACGGTGAACAATGTTCTGCTGATGGGCGAACGCTACTGGAGTCGCAATTCGAGCAATGATCTGTGCAACATGCTTCGGTGATAATTTTGGAGTCAGTGGATTCATTGATCGATCATCGATCAACTTTGCTAAATCACCCCCATCTACGAATTCATACTCAAGACACGGGGGCGAGCAGTCCAAATGAGTGTCGAGGAGGTCGACAATATTTGCATGCCTCCCCTTGGTCTTGATCTTTTTTAATAAGTCGACTTCCTTTATCAATGAACGCGCTGCTCGCTCGTCAATACAGAATTTGAGAACAACATCGGCATCGTTCGGTCGATCGAGGTGTCGAGCTCGCCACACTTCGCCGAATCCCCCCTTGCCAAGAAAAGCTATAAGTTTCAGGTCCGTACGAGTCACTGGAAATTGTCCAGGCATAAACCGCGGCATTGCGCTAGGGATCAATCGCAGGAAGTCTTCAGGTTTCGAAAGAGGCAGATCATTCGGAATCGTGCGACCAGTCCGATCGCCGCTACGACGCAAAGATTGTTGAAGAGTGCCAGGAAATTGACCGAAGTACAACTTCGCAGCATTTTGAACATCTACGGATTGGTTTGCCGTTGCTGCACTCACTGTTTTGGCAAATTTCGACGGATGTTGGACAATTTCTTCAAGCATTTGACGTGTCTCCCCCTGAGAGGATCCGCCAAGCAAATTTTCTGACGCCACCTTAAAAAAATCGCTCTCTGCCTGAGCTGGAACAACGTCTCCCTTACGATTCGCCATCAACTTCAAAAGTTGTGGCATAAAAACCTGAATCAATCTCTCTGGCAACGTTTGAACGGCCAACTTTCCGGTTCTAAATTGGTTTGCAAACTTGCCTTTTATTGAATCCCAATGTTCATGGTTGTACGAAAACGCATTATGTCTGTTGAGTTCCCGTATTTCTTCTGGCAATGTCTCGGACTTCGGCCACTCAAATTGGGACAACAGCAACGGAACAATATTTCGTTTCAACTTGATCGCATGCGCCACTTCTTGCCGTATCCAGTCATTGTTCTCGCTGCACCGATCGAGGCAACCAGGTGAACAAACCAGCAGCAAATGTCCATGCTTATCAAGTTGTTCAAGCAGTTGATTATCAAATTGTCCGTTGGTCAGTCCGTCGACGTCCAAAAAAACACGGAATCCTTGGCCTTCCAAAAACTCCTTGCAGATGCGCGCTACTTCGGACCCGCGGTCGCGACGATATGAGATGAATATTCCATCGTCGACCATAAGTTTCACATCAGAATTGATCGACGCCCGAAAGTTTGCTTTCAATGTCGTCCGCCATATCAGCAACCTCCAACAACGCGAATCTCAACAGGTCTGCGGAATTTCCGAGTGCAATTTTTGCGACATATGCTGCAAATCGATTGTGCCCCTTATCTAATTGAATACACCAAGCTCCAAGTGTTGTGGTGCTGTTCATCGCAAGGAGTGAATTTGCAATCCCTTCGGAAATGAGCCCGTCACATGCATATGCGACCGACGAAATCCTGATCACATCGCCACCGTCGACTGGTTGAATCTTCGCATCGATAACCGCGACCTGCGACCTGCCACCCGCAATTCCTACCGAAATCTCATAGTTGCCTGAACTGTCACGAGTAAATGGGAATCCGATTTGCCGTAGATGCGTTTCGATCGGAACTGCGTTTGAGTTGTTGGATTGAGGGTTCACGATCCGAGTTTAGCATGATGCCGATTCGGGTAACGAAAACGCGGATCCAGAACGCATCAATTGAAAAAGCCTGTACAGCATCCAGATTTGCTTTGCAAACAATAGATTTCGTTAGATTTTACTTGCACGAACTTGGCCTTGCCCGTAAATTTAATGTCGTTGAAATTTAATGCCAACTTTGAAAGGGAAATATGAAAAATACAATTCTTGCACTCCTGATCTGCGTCTTAACAAGCTGCGGCTCTAGCTCGAACAACAATCCAGTAATCGAGACGAGACTTAGGAGCAAAGTCGGCGAAGAGACCATGTATGTAAGTGATAGTGATGGCCAAGAATATACTTTAGATTACACACCTCATTCGTTTTTCGATCGAATACGTAATACATCCAGAATTCATATTCAATTCGACGAGCAATGGAAATCTGGTTTGGGTGGCTATAAAATCGTTCAAGTCGATGACAACTTTTTTCAAGGCAGTTCGACGCCAGCTCAACAGCAATCCAGAAATCAACGCTCCCCTTCCACCGAGTCCAGCGAGGAATACACAGTAGGGCAACCTATTCCCAAGCAGTCTTCAAACCAAGGACGGTCGACCCAGTCGAATTCCATAACTATCAACGGCGATAGTTCGAATTCATTTTCGATGTGGCAGCACATGGACAATTATGGTTCGGTCTCATTTCAAGAAAGTGACGGCAGGCAGCATGCCGTGATTAAAAATGCCCAAGGACAACTCATTTTCGATGGTGACGTGACTACGGAGTCGCAGCGCGCTGCGATGCCACCAAATGCACTAAAAATTTTAGAACACGCCGAGAGAGAGCAAGATTAAATAGCCTCAAGCTTCGGCCCCGCCCTCGCGGCGATATGAAAACCCATTCCAACTCAAGACGTCGAAAAAGATAAGGAAAAGGTTGTGCTTTCAACCAGACTCGAGGGCTTTCAATCGACCTCGATGCCGAGCGATCCATTCTGCGGACTCGTCAAGCGCTTCCTTCCCAATGACGCGAAGGAGTTCTTTGCGATCATCCATCGTACGCGCACCTTCCATCAGTTCTGTCGCACGTTGATATAACGGCAACATTCGTTTGGCAATCTCAAGATCCTCATGGTCCAGCGCTACGTTGCGGACATAGTCAATTCCAACACTCGCTGCAAATAAAGCTGCCATAACAAAACAGCCGAAATTGACCCACCAATCGAATCCCTCTGCAGTTCCGACGCTGCCAATCACAACGGCCTGAATCACGACAAGGACGCCGAGCACGAAAGCAAAGATAAGCGCGATACGCACACTCCAGAGTCGAAGCCACTGCCCACGCATATCACTCCGCTTGCGCCTTTTCATTCCACCTGAAGATTCCGCAAAATAGTCGGATTGCTTGCTGATCCACACAAGCCGAGCATTCTGAATCGTTTCTTCGGTTGGAATAATCTGAATCGCGAAGCCGTCAATAGATGCCGCACGAATTTGCGTCTGCAGATCGACTAATTCGAGTCCACGCCGTGCAACATAATGATCCGCGACAGACTCTTGCACTCCAGCTCGGACCCATGCCAATTGGATTCGCATCGCTTCCGCCAACCCGCGAGAATGAACAAAGATCTTCTCACACTGCCGATTGGTTGAACGTTTCCAAATACAGAACGACAAAACGAGAAGTACGACGTAAGTCAGCATGCACAACTTTGCCCACTGATATTCGGAACCGAAACTGGAGAAAAACTCGAAGAAGCAAATTCCAAGGACCGCAAAGAACGCGATTAAATTTGCGTCTTGCAGATAGAACTTCTTGAACTTAATCGCAAGGGCATCGAGATGTTCGAATCGATCGACAAGTTGATGCCATCGTGGCGTGTCGATCACATCACGAAACTCTGAAGGATAAGTCACCGTTGTCTGCATGAGTGCGACATTTAACTGTTCCGTAGTCCTCTCGAATTCAGAACATAAAGAAACAAGCTTTCTGTCATTCTCTGCCTCAAGTTTCTTTGCTTCGCCATCGAGGTTCTTCGATGTCAAACGTGGCGTTTCGAAAACTAAAAGCGGCGTTGACGATTGCGGCGACAACAGAGGCATCACAGGACGAAATGGAATTTGGCAGCTCGCAAACGAAGCCCACTCTGCGACCGATGCCTTTTCCGAAGGCATGCGTTGCCTCACTTGATTTGTGCCCAAACAGAAATCGGCGATCTCCCCTGTTCCACCAACTTTTCCAATTCGAAGCCCATCCCACATTGCAACCATCACTTGTGATTGAAGTGCGATATAGAGTCCAAGTCGTCGATAATGTGCTTTGCGCATTTCTTCATTCTGCACTCCAATTTGCTCGCTCAACGATGGACATTTGAAAGGCGGCAACACGAACTCGAAGGAAGCACGACCTCGAAGCTGCTCAAACTCTGCCAAGGACGCAAGGTCGTCTGAAAAATCTTTTCGATATTCGTCAAGTTGAAATGGCAGTGGGATAACAAGTTCGATCTTCATCCCCTGAGCATGATGCAGACGCTTGAAATCCACGGCGACGCTTGCTGCAAGCTGGTCACATCCTGCCGCGAGCGGTGACAGGAAAACAATTGGGGAATTTGGGGCAGCACGATCTATTCGCTCAAGAACGGCAGACAACTTCTTTTCCAGCGTCGATATCACATCGAGTTGGGGATCCCGATGTCCGGTGATGCCGATGATGATTGGAAGAAGAGCGGAAGTTCTAGACATTCGACCCCATTACTTTGGTCGCATCTTTTCGCGCGCAAGTTCCAGCATTTCGCGACATCGGTTGGAGGCGCCAGTGCGCTTTTCAAATTCTTGAATCGCCGACACAATACGGCGCTGTGTCTTTGAGGATGCGTGTGCCAAGTTTTCTAACATCTCGACTGCTCTGCGGTTGACTGCAAGCAATCCATGTCGTCTGGCATACACAGTGGCATCGTCCGCCCAGATTTTGCCGATAAGTTGAACAAGAACATCACGTTCTGTTTCTGTCACCTCTCCGTCCTCGCACACAATCAGAACTCCAAGCCACGCAACGGCTTCATGTACAACATCCGAAGTCTTTCGAAACGCGATTCCCCCTCCAATTGCGTGGAATCGATCCTCGATCTCAAGTTCAACATCTTCAATAGCCTTGCGCCCACTCCAGTTTCCAAGAGTCGACATGGCATCACTCTCTGCAAACTTTGCCAACGCCCAAACACGAAAGGGAAATTCTGGATGAGTTGATACTCCAGCCCAGTCACAGTCTCCATCGACCGACAGTGTGGACTCCGCATCCTTTATGAATGCATCCATATCGAATGTGAAATGTCGATCCTGAAGGCCGCTCGCAATTTTGAACTCCGCACGAAGAGCGATTTCTAAACTACCCGCGCTAATCAGTCCAATTCTGTCGGCACTGACTTCTTTTGCTCGAGATCGATCCTGGCCAAATACAAATTCGGCTTCGCTTGTGATCCGGTATCGGTGGTGACGCAATATCGCGTGACCAAACTCATGACCAACCACGGAAGCGAGTTCTTCGGGCGTCAATAATTCGACGAGAGCGCTGTTCAGTACAACCAACGGGCAATCATCACGCAAAAGCACACAAGCATTTAATTCACAATCCTCCTTCACGAACAACTCTGGAGTTTTTTGTAAGAGCAGTCTTTCGGCAACAAGTTGCGCTACATCAAAGATTTTTGGCATCAAGGATCTGGTCACTCGCACCCCCTCGCCATATATCCGTTGCGACAGAACCTTCACACTCTTCGCATCTGAATCCTGATCCTCTTGACTCAGTTTCATTGGCTCATCAAGTGAAAACCGCAACCGCGCGCACAACTCGTCGCTGTCGATGGGTGGCTCGGTCCACGTCACTGCATCAGCAGAATTTTCTCCACTCATGATGGTTCGCCACCGATGCTTGCGACAAGTTTGCGTAGGCCTTCAATTCCGCCAAGTTTCGCCACCAATTCTGCAGTTTCTGGATCGCCGACACTCTTGTCAGAATCAGGTTCATTGGCGAGTGACAGATCGATTCGCCCAGTCTCAATGACATGCTGAATCACCAGATGGAACTTGTCAAGAGTAAAAATGATTGCGCCCAAAAGCGCATCCAGCTGAAGTTGCGTGATGCTCCCGTCTTCGATCGGTAAATCGGAGGCAACGCGGATCTCACCATCGGACGGGTCGTACTCAAAGTTCTGATTGCGGGTCTTATATGCAATTTCGAGAAGTGCAGCAAAAACAGGCCCTTTGTTTTTACACTCACGAACGTTGTAAGCGCGAGGAGCGACAAGTTCAATGTATTCGCCGCTTGGCTCAAGGTAGATACTGATGACTACCGAATTCTCGCCCTCTGCGTTGCAATAACGTTTGGTATTGAAAATCAACTGACGATTGACTTTTTTTCGCTCTGGATCATCAGGAAGCATGACTTTGTATCCAAGTTCTTTAAAGTGAGCGTCAACTTCTTCAATTGTAATAGGCATCGCGTTTTCTCCGGATTGTGGAAACCATGAATGATTCAGTAGACCAGATGTTATCGAAACATAGCACTGCCGCGCCTGCCTGTTCAATCCCCAGCGATTCGTTTACGAATCGCTTCAGCCTTCAACTGCGCGACATCAGCTTCGGCTGTTTGGTTAAGTGCGCGGAGAGACTCTGAAGTTACTTCCCAAACTGTGGCCGCTGTGTCGAGAATTTTCAAGTCTCGTTGATCTGGACCTGACAGCACGCTCGACATTTGATGACCTTCCGAAATTTTCGCAAGCGCTTTCGCTGGGTCCTGTTTAATCATCATTCTTGAAATCAAGCAGATACTCCAAGCAAGTGCGTCGATATCACCAATGGTCCCCAACTGATCCGCGAGAGCGCGCCTTATGTCCAGGCTTTCTGTGTACTTCGCCAACGCGGATTCATGGTTGCCCAATTGAAGTTCTATGCCCGCGACATTATCAAGCGAAAAACTCACATCGCGGCGGCTCTGTGGTACACCAAGCTCTTGCTCTAGGGTGCGCCTTATGTCTAGGCTTTCTCTGTACTTTTCCAGCGCGGATTCATGCTTGCCCAATTGAAGTTCTATGCCCGCAACATTATCAAGCGACAAACTCACATCGCGGCGGCCCTCTGGCGTGCCAAGCTCTTGCTCTAGGGCGCGCCTTATGTCTAGGCTTTCTGTGTACTTTTCCAGCGCGGATTCATGCTTACCCAATTGAAGTTCTATGCCCGCGACCTTGTTTAGCGACACACTCACATCGCGGCGGCTCTCTGGCGTGCCAAGCTCTTGCTCTAGGGCGCGCCTTATGTCCAAGCTTTCAGTGAACTTCTTAAGCGCGGATTCATGGTTGCCCAATTGAAGTTCTATGTCCGCAACATTATCAAGCGAACAACTCACATCGCGGCGGCTCGCTGGTGTGCCAAACTCTTGCTCTAGGACGCGCGATATCTCTAAGCTTTCTCTGTACTTTTCCAGTGCAGATTCATGGTTGCCCAATTTAAGTTCTATGCCAGCGACATTGTCTAGCGTCACACTCACATCGCGGCGGCTCTTTGGTGTGGCAAGCTCTTGCTCTAGGCCGCGCATTACATCTAGGATTTCTGTGTACTTTTCCAGTGCGGATTCATGTTTACCCAATTGAAGTTCTATGCCCGCGACATTGTTTAGCGAATAACTCACATCGCGGCGGCTTTCTGGTGTGCCAAGCTCTTGCTCTAGGGCGCGCATTATGTCCAGGCTTTCTGTGTGCTTCTTAAGGGCGGATTCATGCTTACCCAATTGAAGTTCTATGCCCGCGACATTGTTAAGCGAATAACTCACATCGCGGCGGCTCTCTGGCGTGCCAAGCTCTTGCTCTAGGGCGCGGCATATCTCCAGGCTTTCTGTGTACTTTTCCAGCGCGGATTCATGGTTGCCCAATTGAAGTTCTATGTCCGCAACATTATCAAGCGAACAACTCACATCGCGGCGGCTCGCTGGTGTGTTCTGCTGTTGATTGATCGTTTGATACTTTGCTAGCAGATCGCCATACAACCCAAGTGCTGCCGACAAAGCTCCCGCGGTTTCCCAATCAGTTGCGGCTATGTCACGAACCCACATAGAAACCACACTTTCGGGCACACTTGACCACTGCACAAACGCCAGCGATTTGCCATGCGCGCGCACAAGGTCATAAAGCTGGTCTTGTTCGTCCGTCCATGAAGACAGTATGCGCGCGCGCAACGACGCAACATGCTCGGGGTTGGACCAATCAGGTTGCGCGGGAAGTGGCAATGCGTAATGCGCCATGCCAAGCAAGTCGCGGCGTTCCTCTGCACCAAGGAATATGCCCGCGTCTTGCGGCGCGGTCCATGAGTCGTTTTCTTCATCACGCAGAATAATGTCGCCGCTTTCATCAAATGAACGGTTGATCCAGCCAGTCAGGTGTTCGCGAAGCACGCCGTGCAATTTCTCGGAGTGGTTCTTGTCCCAATCTTCAAAGTGTTTGCGCGACGCAATATGAAACGCTCGGTCGCGGAACTCGCGCGTTGATGGGTTGGGTGTGTCAAGAATGGCGTATGGGTTAATGCAAGCATCAAGGACTTGCTGGGCGTTTATATTCGCAGCGGCGACCTTGGCGTAATCAATCACAACAGCAGAAAGAAAGCGATTTCCAAGTACGCTACTCCAACCAAGAAGCGTCTTCACATCGCTTTCAAGATCGCCAAAGCGTTGCTCCACCCGTTTTTGCCTTTCAGATTCAAATGTGCGAACACGGGTTTCGCCTTGAGTAGTGAACGCCTTGGTTCGATCACCAGCTTCAAATGCCTGTGGCGGGCATTTTGACAACTCGCCCAGGTTTTCAACCATGGTCAAGAAATTGCCGCCGGCTTTTTTGACAAGCAAGTCCCGCTGCGCTGCGGTGAGACCTGGAAAGTGATCCTGCGCAAGAGCATTAAGGTCGCCGTTGGCGCCTAGAGTCAGGAACTTTGTCTCCACGCCGGGTTGATCAGTGAAATCGGACAGACGCTGTTGTGAAGTTTGCTCCGCCTGCAGTTCGCGCCACTCGCGCTCCCAGTGCGTTACCACCACCAGTAAAGGCCACTTGTGACGGGTGGCTTCGGCCCACAGCATGTTGAGAAACTTTAATGTCAACGGATCAATCCACTGAGCATCATCTAGCCAGAGCACGGTAGGAAGCACGCGACCCGCGCTTCCCACGCCGCCAAACACTTCGCGCAACTCAGAAACAAATTCCTCCGCGGCATCATTGATTTGCTTCTCCTGCTCGCGTGAGAGCGAGCGCTCACCTGAGGTGCGGTCACGCACCAAGTCAGCTGCGCCCTTGAGAAGTTTCAAGGCCAGGCCACCGAAAGGAATCACGGCGTCAACCGCTTGGCTGAGTGTTTCTGAAACACCATCGCGCTTGGCGGCGCGCGCGGTTTGCGCGTGCAATTGTTCCCACGCTGAGCGGTGGCGATCGGCGATGGTCACGTGCGCGCGCAGTGAGTCCCGCGCCGAGGGAATGGCGCATGTGCGCTCTTCCACATTGCGGGTTTCGCTGGAATGCCAACGCATGCCGAGCCAAAGAAATCGCGGTGGACCTTTGGGGATATGTTCATCGTGATTTGGATTTACGCGTATTTGTTCGCCAGGTGCTTGAAATGCGTCGGGCCAATAGTTGATGTGGTCTGGATCCCATTGTTCATCCGTTGTGAGTTGCTGATAGAGGGCTTGCACGAGCCGGCTCTTGCCAATGCCGGTCTCGGCAATAATGAACGCCATGCGAGGACCATTGCTGAATGCCCCTGTTTTGTCGCGCGCGGTGCAGTCGTTCCACAAACCACGCAGCCACGCCAGTTCTTGTTTACGCCCGAAAAATTCAGCCATGGGAGAGAGAGTAGCGGAAGGATCAATGAGGGCAGCTTGGGGATTTAATCCGGCGGCTTTTACTTGCCAGACTTGCGGTCGATCCGATCTTGAATTTTCTTGGCG
>Ga0209086_10000914_pt1 | contig 24271 bp, 17 predicted proteins | sample M_130207_XF_Meta_FD_187312 | JGI IMG/M metagenome (GOLD analysis project Ga0209086, IMG submission 187312) | Freshwater microbial communities from Lake Montjoie, Canada to study carbon cycling - M_130207_XF_MetaG (SPAdes) (version 2) | ecosystem: Environmental > Aquatic > Freshwater > Lake... | reverse complement strand
TTCTAACTGCGTGAGTTGCGAAAACAAAAAAATCGTATTTAGAACCAGAGATGCTAATTCCTCAATAAATATAATGAAATTAACAAGTTGTTGGATAGATAACCAAACTCGTCCAACTGCATTTCATTCTCATATTTCGTCTTTCACCTATTCCACTACCAAAGAAGAACAGGAAAAAGTAAGACCATCGTAGGTGAAATTCCTACTATTGATTTTACATTTTTTCTTATTTTTTGCCCTATAAAATGGGCGTTTGAAATGAGAAAAGGTGTAAAGAACAACAAGCCCTTATCACATCACAACAAACCCTTATTACAGCACTGACAATCCGCATAGCCGCACTAGAAGCCAAATAATGACAGGATATACCAAATACAATACACAATACACAATACACAATACATAAAATACAATACACAAAATACAATACATAAAATTATAAAAATATAAAAATATATATATAATAAATAAATGTTTAACTATTTAGGATCAAATCGTTGTCTCAATATAAAAAGTGCTGGACCGCAGGGTATACATGGCAAACTCGGACCATTGGGTCCGATAGGTCCAGGAAATCCAGGACAAACAGGACCAACGGGTCCAACAGGGTGTAGAGGTCCGACAGGTCCAACAGGCGCCACTGGTGAAACAGGTCCAACTGGTCCGACAGGTCCTACTGGGCCGACAGGACCAACTGGTAAAGTAGGTCAAACAGGCCCAACTGGGGAAACAGGTCCAACTGGACCGACTGGTCCGACTGGTGAAACAGGACATACAGGGCCGACAGGTTCAACTGGTCATACTGGATCAACCGGTGAAACTGGACCTACTGGACCAACCGGTCCTACAGGCGAAACCGGACCAATCGGTCCTACAGGTGAAACCGGACCCATTGCACTTGTAGGTATAACTGGACCTATTGGACCTACCGGTGAAACTGGTCCCACAGGTGAAAGAGGACCGACAGGGTCGACAGGTCCTACAGGTGAAACCGGTCCGACAGGTGAAACTGGTCCGACTGGACCTACGGGAGATCGAGGACCGACCGGTGAAACTGGTCCCACAGGTGAAACTGGACCTGCAGGTGAAACTGGACCGAGAGGACCGACTGGACCGACAGGATCGATAGGATATGGACCAGATGGAGAAACAGGTCCACCAGGACCAGGGGGTACTATACCAGGCCCTACTGGAGATCCAGGACTGATAGGTGAAACGGGGTCGACAGGAGAAACGGGACCAACGGGACCATCTGGACCAGATGGAACTGGTATAACTGGTCCTACAGGACCAACAGGTGAAACTGGACCAACGAATGGAACAACAGATGGAAGTCCTGGTCCGACAGGAGACCCCGGTGGGGGTGGACCACAAGGTGAAACGGGACCGACTGGTGAACCTGGACCTACTGGTGAAACTGGACCTACTGGACCTACTGGTGAAACTGGTCCGACGGGTCAGACCATTAAATATGCATATCATATAGTAGGACCCACTGCAAAGTTTTACGGACCTACAGGATATACTTCGATGGGGTATGCTGATTTAGGGACGACAATAAATCCCGGGTATTATGCAATTAATTGGACAATGAATGAGCAAACAAGCACAGGACCAACCGGCAATGGATCCATATATATTGATTTTAGTAACAATACAAATACTTACACTCCATATATAATAAATGGTCCGACTGGCGGTGCAGTAATAGTCAGTAGTGAAGGTAATACAGGTCCACAATATCATCAAACAGCCAGTGTAAATGATTTTGTGAATTTAAGTGACATAACAGGAGGTGATACATTGTATTGTAACATATATCAAGCAGCAAATATCATTGATGTAAGTGGGATAACTATAATGCCTTTTTACAATATGTCATTAATTATGACTCATCTTCAAACTGGACCAACTGGGCCGTTATAAGCATATTCCGTAGACGTAGTTGGAGGAAAACGCATAATCCTTCGACTACGTCTACGGATTATAGTCGGGAAACATCGGCTTGCAAGCAAGCCTACGTTTCCCTCCAGTTGCCGGAGGCAGCCGAAGTGAATCGAAGTTTTCCGATTATACTCCGGAGCGTAAGCGGAGGAGTATAAAAATATATATTGATATATATATATTTTTATTCATGTCAAATTATTTAGGAGATAAAAATTGTTGTAAAATTAAGACGATTGGACCTCAAGGTATAACAGGCCCTACAGGTCCCACAGGACCTATTGGACCAGCGGGTTCAGGAATAACAGGCCCAACCGGACCTGCTGGATGCACCGGTTTAGCTGGAATAACGGGACCAATAGGGTCACAAGGATCTACAGGTGCGCAAGGCAGTCAAGGTTCTGTAGGTCCACAGGGACCGATGGGTCCACAGGGACCGACAGGGTCACCAGGACCGATAGGGTCACAGGGACCACAAGGTGCAACAGGCAGTCAAGGTGCAACAGGCAGTCAAGGAGTAACAGGTAGTCAAGGCGCACAAGGAGCAACCGGCAGGCAAGGAGCAACAGGTTCACAAGGGGCTCAAGGATCGACAGGACCACCAGGGTCGCCTGCCGGGGCCATTGGGTCAACTGGATCACAAGGTGCACAAGGAGCAACAGGTAGTCAAGGCGCAACAGGTAGTCAGGGGGCAACAGGTAGTCAAGGCGCAACAGGTGTAACAGGTAGTCAAGGAGCAACAGGTAGTCAAGGGTCTACAGGTCCACAAGGATCAACAGGAGCTCCTGGTGTTTCAGACCAAGGACCGCAAGGAGCTCAGGGACCACAAGGTATTTCAGCGCAAGGATCGCAAGGATCAACTGGGCCACAAGGATCAGCATTAACAGGACCGCAGGGAGCGCAAGGAGCTCAGGGTAGTCGAGATGATATTGTTGGTCCACAAGGCGCGCAAGGACAAGGTGCACAAGGAATAGGTCCACAAGGTCCACAAGGCCCACAAGGTCCGACGGGAGCTCCAAATCCGAATGGTCCGTATGGTGCTCAAGGAGCGCAAGGAGCACAAGGGGCACAAGGATCAACTGGTTCACAAGGAGCGCAAGGAGCGCAAGGTGCTACTGGTGCACAAGGCGCTACAGATTCAGGAGCGCAAGGACCACAAGAAACAAATTCATATTATACGTATAATATTACTGGTTCAGGACCGCAAGGATTACAACCTAGTTATGGCAGTACAGGATATACACATATAAGTAAAACTTTACTGCCCCCAGCGCTACAATCTAAGTACGCCATTCATTGGACATTAAACGAACAGACATTAAACGAACAAACATTTCCCTTATCTGTATATATAGATTTTAGCGATAATTTTGCGATTCACACGCCATCTATAATTAATGAGGCGAGTGGTGGGTCAATTATGGTATCTTCATACAGCGATATAGCACCAAAATATAATCAAACTACGAGTGTTACAGATTTTTTAGATTTATCGGCACCTGGATCAGAAGGAGACTTTTATTGTAATTTATACCAAATGGGTAACGTCAGTCAACCAGATAATGATGTAGATTATTATAAAATGTCTCTAACTATGATTCCAATTACAGACGTTTCATTATGTATTGCATTAGGATAACCGGAAAACGCCATCGCACTGCATCGCAAGCAAGGAGTTCGACTGCCTCTGCTGCGAGCCGTAGACACTGCGCAGTGGCGCAGCATTGTCACTATGAAATGGGTGAGCGATTGAACTCCTTGCTTGCGATGCGGAAAATATATATATTATTATATTATTTTGCAATAATATATATATATAATAGTAACAATCGATGTCAAATTATGCAAATTATTTAGGAACGAAGACTTGTCATGAATGTTGTGGACCTCAGGGAAAACAAGGGGAAAGAGGTCCCACTGGTCCCATTGGACCAACCGGATTTATTGGAACCACTGGCGAGACTGGTCCAAGAGGAGGCAAAGGTCCAACCGGTATGGGAGTTACGGGTCCAACAGGACCGACTGGACCGACGGGACCTAGTGGTTTACAAGGTATTACGGGTGGAACAGGTCCAGGTAGTTTAATAGAAGGACCCGCAGGTGAAACAGGTGAAACAGGTCATACTGGTCTTACAGGTTCAACAGGACCTACCGGAGAAGTAGGACTAACTGGTCCAATAGGACTACAAGGAATAACTGGAATAATAGGAATAATAGGTAACACAGGTCCAACCGGTGAGATAGGTCACACAGGTGAAACAGGTCCAGAATTAGGTGAGACCGGTCCAACCGGACAAATGGGTTCAACAGGTGAGGCAGGATTAGAAATAGGTGAGACGGGTCCAACCGGTGAAATGGGTCCAACTGGTGAAATGGGTCCAACTGGTGAAACGGGGGCTTCAGGAACAGAAATAGGTGAAACCGGTCCAACGGGAGATATAGGACCAATTGGCGGAATTGGACTACAGGGAGAACAAGGGGATACTGGGTATGATGGAATTCCGGGATCACAAGGAGCACCAGGATCAACAGGACCTGCTTGGCCTAGCGGGGTAACCGGACCCACTGGCGAAACAGGAGACCAAGGACCCACTGGACCAACCGGATCGACTGGATCAACCGGTCCTACGGGTCATCCTGGTGGTGATACTTATGGTCCACAGGGAGAAACAGGACATACGGGTGAAACAGGTCCAATAGGAGTAGGTCCCACAGGAGATACGGGAAGTCAAGGAGATACAGGATATCAGGGACCGCAAGGAGAAACAGGTCCAACAGGACCAACTGGTGAAACTGGAGAAACGGGCCCAACAGGTCCAGCAGGTTTAGGACAAACAGGATATTCCTTTTTTTTTAGTGGTATTACTGGATCATATACAGGAGGATCAACAGCATCTTGGACTCCAATATTTGTTTCTCCAGGTTTAGTAAACCCTGTTCTCGGATATTATGCAATTAACTGGACTTTGAATGAACAAACAATAAAAGGTGGATCAACCGGACCAAGTTCAGTATATATATCGTTTGATGATGGTGTTGCTACGTATGAGCCATATATAATCAATGGAACAACAGGCGGGGCTATAATGTCAAGAACTATAACTCAAACAGGTTCAACTATGCATCACCAATCTACTAGTGTAAATGATTATGTAGATTTTAATTCAATTGGAACAAATAATTTACAGATGACATTACATCAAGTAGGATATATAGGAGAAGGACAAACGGATATAGAATATTATAATATGTCGTTACATATGGTGTTATTGGGTCCTGCGGGTCCAGCAAATTTGTCTAGTGAGTTGCCTTAGAAAACTACGGCTACGACGAACAATCAATCGAACTCCTTCGGCTACCGCCATCGCACTGCATCACAAGCAAGGAGTTCAATCACTCACCCATTTCATTGTGACACACTGCGCAGTGTCTACGGCTCGCAGCGCGTTAATATTTTATCAATAGTGGGAAAAAAGGACAATTCGCTTAAGATTTTGCGTTTTTCTTGACGTATAACATCAATTCTTTGCGACCACCAATCTTCTTCTATCGCTTGTTTTATAATCTGATATGATTTTTCAAAGTCGTTTGGATCCAATAAAACAAACGCTCTCGCATCTATATAATCAGTTACATTTGGACATCCATAATAAAAACACAAACATTCGCATAAAATAGGGTCCCATATTTTTTCTGTAATATAATTATTTTCAAAATTATTTTCCATCATAAAGTAATATTTATAAGATACATATCCTTTGCTTTTATTGCTTTTAGATATTTGTCCTCTATAATTTTTAAAATTGTGAGTATTTTGTTCACCATAAATATCAAATAGTAAAGTATTTTTTTCTTCTAAGAACCTTAATAAATTAACTCTTATAATGTGACCTTCGTCATAATATTTACTACTCATTAAAGATGAAATCACATTATCTCTTGTTTTTTCAAAATTTTTAGTCTGGTATAATTCATTCAAATGTAATTCTGTTTCATTTTGAACTAAATTAGGGTGATCTGTTTTACGTCCTCTAACCGCCAAAAATTTGGAAGGATCAGGTTCAGCCCATTGACCCCATGTTTTTACACCCCAATTCTTCGTAGAATCATTTACCCATGGCTCCATTTGGAAGACTATTGTTTTAAAGGGATCAAAATATGCACCCCGAGGCGGTGAATTAATAATAACATAATAATCTATTTCGCCTTTATCGTCTGACCATACTATCTGGTAATTTTTCCAACGAAAATTAACAGGATCGTCGCACATATTAGACCATTCTTTGCATAAATTTTCGGAATTTGTCCAATTGCACAACATTTTAATACGTATTCCTTCGACTCGCATCGCTTCGTCCGCGTTTTCCTCGACTAACGTCTTAGGTATTTCATCGCTAATCAGCATTTCGCTTTGTAGTGAATTCAGCTCGTTCCAAATATTAGAATGGTTATTAATTTTTTTAGTTATAATGGTATCATAGTCCCTAGATTTTAATTCATACCCAATTTTTTCATATAAATTTAATATATTATTCACATCAATTTCCTTTGTGTTCTCATTGGTCTCAAATTTAATAGTTAATGGATGAAATATGTCAGGCAAAAATTTAATATAATTATATAACCCATTTAGTATAGTACAATCATGTCCTTCTGTATCAATTTTTATAAATGCTGCATTCCGAATACTATTTCCATATAATAATTCTTTAATTGATATAACCCCAATATTTTCAATTTTAACATATTGTTGAAGATTGTGTTTTATATGCAATGGATGCATAGAATTAATGCTATTACATCCTTTTAACCATTCAGGTAAATGTTGTTTCTCAATGACATCTTCAGGAATATAATATATATCCATTTTTTCATCATTTTTTGTTGTATTATCTGTAATAGCTTTATTAATTTTAATAACATTTTTTTTACATGGTAAACTATACAAATAATGAGACAATGGTTCTACACATAATCCAGAGGTTTCATCATTTGCATTTTGAATTAATGTATCAAAATTACTAGTTCCAATTTCAATAAAATTTATATCTTTTAAATGTTTCATATTAGAAAATGATTTATTAATAAAATAATTGATAGGCATATTACCATTTAAAATTTCAAATTCAGTCAAGTGTTCAACTGCTTTATAAGCAGCATTTACTAATACAACTAATGGTTGATATGTGCGAATAATATTTTTAAAATTATCATATGGATTTAAAATAAATTCTTTTTCTACTGCATGTGGTCCAACAGGATATAAATTATCTAACCCATTAAATAATTCATAATTATTAAATAATGTGGTTGTTTTATATTTATTATGAAGATATATATTCCCAAGTTCAGACCACGATATGTTTGATTTTTTAGAATCAAGTGTAGATTTTATATGAGATTTCCAATTATTCATTAGTTCTGTATTAGGTTTGCTACCAAATATACCATTACAAAGATAATTATTATTTTCCAGTATAAAGAACCCATTTTTTTTTTGAATAATATCAAATAAACTATCTAAACTTTCCATAACTATAGTATCACTATCTAACCATATTCCACCATATTTGCATATTACATATACTCTAACTAAGTCAGCTTGATGTGCTGGTAATAATTCATAAAAATAATCAGGAATATCAATATATTCGGAAATATTGTCAGGAGTAATTAATATTACATTGTATCCTATTCCATTAGTGGAATGCAAATAAATCATGTTGCGTAATATATTTAATAATTTATATTCTTTCCCTATCCAATAAAGGAATACGTTATGTGGTTTCTTGTTATGTTTATTTTTTTCCAAAATTTGTAAATCATAATATTCCTTTTTAATGTAAATGCCATCACCTTTTTTAAAATAAGGGGAAGCGCATATTTTCTGTAAATCTACAACATTCTTGAAAAATCCCAGAGTATTAAATGCGACACATGATTCATCTTTTTCAGCAATTTCAAAACACGTATGTAATGATTTTTTATGATAGTAAATATCGAACCCGCATTGGTCTACATCTGGAATAAAAATATATTTATTATGTAACTCATTTTCGCTACGTTGTCCAGTGCTCTGGATCGCTACATTTTCTTTATTATTAATAAATACGGAATCGAATATTTTCATTACTTTTTCAGGTGTGTAATCAGCGTACGCATTCCAATCAGTTCTGATAGATATATGTTGTTTGAAGTCTGAAAATATATTTAATAGTTCCTCTTTATTATTATATATAATAGCTTTGTCCCCGAGTAATTCTAAATGACCATTATCAATAACGGATTTTGTAGTAATAATTGGCTTATTACATGTTGAAAATTCGCCAATAGATAATGGGAAAACCTCACCATCACTTCTACCATGAATCATTGCATCACATGTATTTATAAAAAACACCTTATCGTACAGATCTATTATTTTATCTAAATGAATAATATTTGACAACTCTCTACAAAATGGTTTTGTATTTACAAATAAAAAATATGTATTTGGATTTGAACTAGCATATTCAAAAATTGCTTCTTGAACAAATGAAATATCAAATTGATAATAACCCCCATGTCTACCTAACACTATTGCATCTATTGGAATATTTAATTTATCGCGCATATTTTCTTTATGTAGGGGTAAATTTATAATATGTGGAACATATGGGTATTTGCCGTTATTATATTTGACCCATGGCGCAATAGACGCATAAACATTACCATGAGGTTCTGAACAATCAAATACACAATGCACTACATTTTTGCATTTTTTAGAAAGTTTGTTGTCATTTTTACCATATTTAATAAAATATAGTATATCAATTGATTCCTTTTCAACAATTTCTTCAATGTTGGAAAATTCATTCAACGCATAAACGTTATTAAATCTTGCATTAAACTTTTCAATAACATCTGCATTATTATTGCTATTATTTTTTTCATAAAATATAATTGATTTATTATTTAAAATAGTTTCATTAAAATGTGCATAATCATATAAAGCTATAGAAGTTCCACGTTCACATAATTCATTACCATAAAACCCTATTATTTTATTATTTTGCGATTTAATAAATGATTTTCCACTAAAATCCTCAACTACATCGGACAATTTTGAAAAATCAAAACAATCTCCAATGTTTTGAATATCGGAATCAATAGGTACTCCATGTTCATTCCAAATAGAAAATGCCATATGGTGTTGTGTTTCAAAGCTAGACAAATTCGGCATTATTTTCATAAGATAATCAATTCCATGTTTAATTCCATAACGTTGAATATAATCAACACATATTTGTGCTCCTTTTTTATTTATAGAATACATAAAAGTTCCACCAATATATAACTTTTTATTTAATGGTAATACTTTAATTATTTCGGAGGAAGGATCATCTACATAAATATCCGATACTTGACTTCTATTTTTTTCAAACATATGATATCCCATAAATAGCATTTCTTTTTCTTTAAAAACAGGCAACAATGACATAAATTTTTGTTTAAAATGGGAACAAGGAGAGAAATCATCCTCCATAATCACATAATATTCGTTTTTATCGTCGGCTAATAATCGTTTCCACAAATCATAATGACTTAATGCACAACCAATAAATCCTTTTCTGCTCTGGAAATCATTGCCATCAAATAAGCGTTTTAATTCGATAGTAGGTTCTAGTGCGAATCCATCAACAGCCTTAATAAACTCATATTGGTCTTCATTTATTCCAACATCACTTAATTTCTGTATAGTTGTTGCTTTTCTATCGGCACGCCGTTCTAAATTTATAATTTTAATGGAAGGTTCTGGTGCTGCTGCAGCAGTTGCAGGAGGTTTAAAAAATTGCGCCTCGCTATTCAATTCATATGCATTTGGCGACGTTTTATCGCCTCTATTGATAGTCAACCGCCCAATGTGTCGATTGGTGATTTTATTGAAAAATCCAGTTTTATAACCAGTTGTCGTCCATTTTTTGGCATATGTCATTTCAAAAAATGTATCTTCCGTGTCAAAATTACCCAATTCCAAAATAGTTTTGACATCAGTCAAAGAAGGTCTAAAGCTATAATGAGGCCAATAATGACAATTCTGATAAGGAAACACGCCTTCTTTAAATTCGTGTATAATTATGGAGTTATTGTCATCACTAACGACATTATTCATTACATGTCCCATTGAATTATATTGTTCAATAGTTTCTCCATAATCTTTATTAAATAATATTTGTTTTACTTGCGCATCTACACATGCACTGCTGCTCAACCCCCTGATAGCTTCTTCAACATAATTCATTTTCGTATGAAATAGAAAATCATCCTCCATATGTATCCAATAAGTCGGTTTTAGTTCATTCAATTTATCCCAGATAATATTCATGCTGCGTTTGTGACCTTTTTCCTCTGTATTTTTCATATAATAGTCTATCCACGGATATAATGTTTTCATATCATTTCTATCTTCCTGACATGAATTATCATCCACACAAAACCAATAATCTATTTTATCCACATCGAGCCAATGATTCAATATGGAGTGTATAGTTTGTTTAAATAATTCGAGACGTTTGCATGTAGTAAAGGATATAATAATTTGCGGGTTTTCTCTATTTACGAATGAGTAATTGTTGTCATATGTTGTCAAAAGCGGACGACACTTTTCAAATAAAATATTCCAAATATTCATTATATTTGCATCCACTGGTTCATTCTTGCAACAAATATCACTCATTATTTTGTCCACTACATAAAACATTTTAATGGCATTGCTGTTGGCGATGTCACTGGTCAAATCATTCTTCAAAAAATCAATATAAAATTGCATATTTGATATCGTCGATTTTAATAGTGAATATGATATAGTATTATTGAGTATGATCGTTTTACAACATTCATACCCACTTTTTTTATCGTTAATATAAAAGGCAGAAATAGTGTTGTGATATTCCAATTCGTCGTTATACACATTTTTAAATAAAAATAATTTCCCCTCTAGATTTTTATTATAGTTTTTAAATTTATGATATAGTGCATTTATGATTATATGTTGTCCATCATTTCTCAAATAATTCATAGCGTGAATGATACCTTCAATTCTCTCCGGATCATATTCAATCGTTTTATACCAATACTTTAATGCATTCAAATAATCTTTTTTATAACTATAGATCAATCCAATGTTTAAACAACCATAGAATTTTTCTTGCACCCACATTTTCAAATCCAAACATTTTTTATACCATTCAATAGCATCATCGTAATAATTCACCCCAGCATCTTTATAGCTTTGGGCACAATAGAACGCATATCGGCATGACAAATTGTAGTCTGTTTTCAATTCATCAAAATGCGCCTTTTTTAATATATTGGCATCGTCGATATATTTGTTAGGGTTTTGACTTCTAGCTCCAGTTCTACCCGACATAACATGATAATTGCCTTCTATAATGGCTAACCCATTAACTTCTTCCATGTTGGAAAGAGATTCATGTAATACGCCTTTGAAACACCATTTTTTTCTATTATTGATTAATAGTGGACGAGTGTATACAAAATTCGTACCAAAAAGTAATTGATATTGGTCTTTATCATAAACAACAGGCAATTTAAAATCGCCAATCAATCTATCATCCGCATCAAATATGAGCAAATAATCGGTTTTATTGTAAGCACATTCGAGAGCCTTTGATCGGTTGTAACCAAAATCCCGCCATTCGTGTTCCACGATTTCTCCTGGAATGTTTTTGGCGAGAAAAAAAGAGGTAATAACCTCTTTGGTATTATCTGTAGACCCAGTGTCAGATATAACCCAATAACTAAAATTTATATAGGAACACAAGTTTTCGAGGGTTTCTACGATAACATGCGATTCGTTTTTGACTATCATATTTAAACATATCGACGTTTTGGATATAGCATTCGGTATTGCGAACTCCATAGTAATGAATGGGACATAATCTTTATATATATTGTAAAAATTATGTTTATTGTTATTGAATGATTCAATGGATCAGTTAATATTCAGGAGTATGTTTTTTGAAAAGACATCCTTGGGCAATTAAACCCTTGACCTCTGACGTGACAATGCCTGGATTTTGATTCGCGCATGTCGACATCCAAATTTTTATGATACAGAAATTTTTTTTTGGTGATATGGTAATCCCCGTTACATTGGCAACAAATGATGGTTGTGAGCTTATCGTGCCGCCTACAAGAAGATAACTAATATCACGCCAGACCTCGTATACTAATTTATTCGCGATTTTGTATGAAAAGCAACCACCTGCCCTATTTTTAGGATCTTCCCAAATAGGTTTAATACCTTGTCGCATAATAAATAACATACAATTTTTCACTAACACTTCTGGAAGTGTTTCAGTAATAGCGATAGCTCCCTCGACATTTTCAATAGTGTATATATTTTTATAACTTCCTATACTCCAGTCGGTGTCATGAGGTAAATGAGCCCACATAGTCCATTTATCGGATAATTTATGTGTGCTGTTCGCTGTAACCGAAGGTGTGTCGGCAATAACATCCACTTTTTGCTGCATACTAGATGTATCTGTTGCCATAGTACTTTGGGGAGTTACCATATAGTATATTATATATCAATTTTTTTTATATTGTTTTTGGTATATCTTATTAACACCTTTGAATATTTTATACAGAACGGATTCATCAATTTCTGCTTCATTTTTTACATTTATATATTCATTTGAGTCATTGTCTAATATATCTATGCTATTTTCTGGAGGAACAACTGCAGGAGTATTAGCATTAGCGCTAGTGCTAATATCAGTAAATGTAACATCTACCACTTTTCTTGCTTTACTTATTTCTGGTGAATTTATATTCAAAAATTTAATATTATCACTAATATTTCCTACATTAGCCCCTATATCAGTGTCCATGTCCACATCACTAGAACACATAAATGTATTAATATTGTCAACTATAGGCAAATCATCAGGTTGTGAGCAAATTTCATATGTATCCTCCTTCAAAATCAATACATCTTTTTCAGATAGACTTATCATATTCACATTGTCGTCGATAATATTTAATTTATATGTAAATGTTGAATCATCATATTTAACACCATGTTGTTTATTTAGCAAATAGAAGAGCACTTTTTTATTGAATGTATTATTTACCAAATAATAATTATATAGTTCACCCGAGAATGTAAGTGGATATGATTCGCTAGCATCATCCCCTAATCCGGAATCAATTATCATCGTAATTGAAATGAATGAATATGTAGACAATTTATAATCAAAATCGTCTATAGTGTTATTATCGTCTTTATTAAAAATCATTTTATTTATTTTTTTATTAATGTTATACATTGAATAATCTGAATAAATGCAAAAATCGGGATCTAGATCTATTATCGTGGATACAATCCCTTCCTTATTTGTTGTAAATATTGGTAAACCATCTTTAATAAATTCGATATCAATCACATTCTGTATGCTGTAGTCATCTATTTTATTTAAAATAAATTGAATTGGTGGGAATTTTTGTATAGCCAGAATATTATGTTTAATGCACATCTCGCATTTACTATAAAATAGAATAGTTTGAAATGTAGCATTTATGAAAAAAGATTTGTAATGGGATGGACAAAAATAAGACATAAACATGTGAAAACACATTCCATACGCAACCGCATTATATATTGTCATACTTATAATCATAATATAAAATAATAAATAAATATTTCTAAATCATTTATTTATAGTATATTGTTGAGGAAAACGAAGACATTGTCCAGTAGCGAATTTTTCTAAAACTCTATAACGTTAGTGAATGGGTTTATAACATTTATTGTAATCAAGCATATATTTTTTAAAATTGGTCACTTTACCCTCAATGTCACTATAATCCTCTCGTTGGATAACTGATAACGGAATAATTAAAAACCATTTGTCTTCCATCTGTAAATTTATCCAATATTTATCAAGCGCATATAATTTTTTATCACCCGGGGTTTTCATTAATTTAACAATCCCCTCCTTGTAATTTTTTATCAAGGTATCAAAATAATGATTTTGAACGATATATCCAGTGGTCGTTAAACAATGCATCACTTGGATACAAGTATCGTCCACTGGGTTATATGGGAGCATATTATTTCCTGCTAAAAGAAGAACATCCCAAACATGTGATTTCGATAAAAACGCATTTATTTGTTTTATAAATAATGTTGGATCTAAAAACACAATATCGTCCTCACAAATAAGTACATGTGACCAGTCGTTTTTCTTCGCCATTTCCAAACATTTTAAATGACTCATGCTACATCCCAACGCGCCATTACCGGTAGCTAGTTTGACCGCATTAAAACGCACTAACGCACCCGTGTCCTCCCCAATACCTAACTTGCTTAATTCTGTAACTACGTGCTCTTTTCGATCTGTTCTAGATTCTAAATTAATATATACAATATGCTTAATATCCGAAAATTGTTGTAGCATAAACTATATATCTAATTACACTATGAACAACATCTTTATGTCTAAATATCGTAAATTATAATCCTTCGGCTAACGCCTTCGGATTATAGTCAGGAAACATCGGCTTGCAAGCAAGCCTACGTTTCCCTTCAGTATACTCTCCTCATCCTCCTCCTCAACAACTACCCCATCCTACCATTCCTCTAATTCCTTGAAATACTTATCTGTTGATATAGGTAACATAATTTTCTTAAAAAAAGGGTGTAAATTGAGGCCAACAGCATAATCTTCTAAATATTCTTTGCAAACACTTTCTCTCTTTGGTATTAAGTTTGTAACTGCTTCTGAAGAGAGAAAATATAAACTACCACTACAATATTTCGTAGATTGAATAATCATATCCTTAGGCAATTCTGGGTGCAATAAATAATATTTGGACATGTAAGGAATTTCCACATTGACTATTTTACCTCCATAATGGACCTTGGGTACCATCCTTGTAATAACACCAATAATGGTATCAAAAAACTTATCATTTTGTAATAAAACAGAGTCGTCTGATTTGAATATATATTTAAATGTGTGGGTTTGTTGGATGGCTGAAAAGGCTGCGATGACTTTGCTAGGTAAAGAATTATAGTCGTCCTTGGCTTTAACCCATATAATTCTCTCTTCTTCATCGATTAAAAAGTCCTTCTCCATGTTTTCGTTACCAATGACATGGTAATATTTTAGATACGATGGGATTCTCTGTAACCAATCCGATTTTTGAACAAGCGCCTTTTTTCTATATTTTACACAATTCATAATGAGTAATAAGTAGTCGTTTTTGATTTTGTCATTGTCTCCTGTTTTTTCCGTCATCAAGTTGTCCGTTATCAACTTATCCATTTATGTTATAACTATAAATGTATAACATAAATTTATATCCTTTTCTACGAATACTCCTCCACTACTACTATGCGCTAATCTTGGTCCATGTATCCGGAAACAAATCGTCGATATTATGATTTGCACTAGGACCAAACCATGGATCAGGATAACACACTATTTTATCTTCCTCCAAATTAAAATACGCTCCCCACCAACTAAAGGAACTATTTGCAATAATATGATGATTGCAACAGCTCATCAATAATAATTGTTTCCAATCGTCTATATTATCAGGAGCTTTAATAAAGGAACATTCTGGAAAAGCGATTCGTAATTTATCTATTTTATCTAACACCTCTACGTTATCCTCTTTTTCACAAAAATATATTATTGATAACGTAGGGTTATTCGTAGAACTTATAATATGTGTAATACTTTTCTTATAATATTCAATACTAATTAGGGGATGACTATTTTGTAAATATTTGTAATCACCTATTCTAAAATGCATGCTAACCATATTGGTTATATGAGATATATCATAAATAGTAGCCATCTCATTTAACACTTGCTCTCGCTGTTTATCTAATCGAATAAGTTTACAAATAGTTGGGAAAAAAGGAGCAAAATATTTATAACTTTGAAAATATCCAGATAATACAATATTTTCAGATTTTAAGGCGACAGGACTTGGAAGTTCATTATACATGAAATTTTGTTCTCTCAATGGAAGCATAGTGGGAATGGATTCATAATTGAAATTTGCAAGAGATGATAAAAAGGAATGCCAATACGTGGGTCTATTATGAAATCGACCTCCTAATGATTCCTTGTATAGAAATCCAAATGGAATTTTATATAGTAGTGAATAAGCAATGGTTGCAAATATTTGAAATAATTGGTTTCCTAGACCGCCATTTAAGTTGCATGTGATCATTATAGTTATGTTCACATCATGTTTTTATATATTGATTTGTTTTATGATTATTTTTTAATGAATTCGATTCCCCCAATTATCGCATTTTTCGGTGTAATTTGAACCTTGACGAATATTTTTAGGCATGCAATCTAATTCATATTGAGCACGACACAAATCAATATATTCATTATATGCTCCATGATGAGCATAACTATAGGATTTTACTCTTAGATTAAATATTTTCATAGCTTCATCTCTCATTAACTGATAATTTGGGTCTGTATTTTTTGGTTGTGATAGATTGTTTCCCATTTTGTTTTATTGTGAATATGACTACATTCAACTGAATCATTTCAATTTTTATACTAATCTAAAAATCTTCATTAAATTCAAACGTGTTGTCGTCCTTCGTTTTATTTGCGAGTGCATAATCGCTTACAGACGACTCAAAGAAATTCGTCTTTTGTTGCATAGAGATTAATTCCATAAAATCAAATGGATTAGCAACATTAAATATCTTATCACATCCCAGTTGAACGGAAAGTCGGTCGGCCACAAATTGGATATATTGTGTCATCATCAGCGCATTCATACCGATAAGTCTACACGGGAGCGCATCACAAATGAACTCGGTTTCAATATCAACGGCTTCTTTAATAATGTCATGAATTTTTGTCTTGCTAACTTTTTTATGGAGTTTATTATGCAATAAAATGGCGAATTCAGTATGGAGTGCTTCATCGCGGGAAATCAGCTCATTGGAAAAGGTCAATCCTGGCATGAGCCCGCGTTTTTTCAACCAATATATACTGCAAAACGCCCCCGAAAAGAAAATACCTTCGATACATGCAAAGGCAATAAGACGAGTTGCAAAACTGCTGCGCTTATCGTTAATCCATTTTTGCGCCCAATCTGATTTCTTTTTGATACAAGGGAAGTGTTCAATGGCCCGGAAAAGTTTGCTTTTTTCCTCCTCATTTTTAATATATGTTTCAATCAAAAGACTATATGTTTGACTATGAATATTTTCCATGGCGATTTGGAACCCGTAAAAGGCGCGAGCTTCAGCCAATTGTACCTCTCCCATAAAACGCACCGCCAAATTTTCCAACACGATTCCATCACTCGCTGCAAAAAAAGCCAAAATCATAGAAATGAAATATTGCTCATCAGGGGATAACGTAAGCCAGTGAGTCAAGTCTTTGGTTAAATCGATTTCTTCTGCACGCCAAAAACAATCTACTTGTGTCTTGTACATTTTCCATATATCTTGATCTTGAATTGGGAACATTACGTAGCGGCTATCGTTTGGAGTTATTAATGGGTCTGAAATAGTCTTTGACATCCTAAATTATATAAGGCAAAGATTTTAAATCCCATTTTTACACCTTTGCACATTTAAAACGCCGACTTAACGACGAAAAAAATAAGCAAAAAAATGCAAAAATTTGGTTAGTACCCGTCTTGAAACGGATATGAAGTTTAAGAATTTATTACTCTACAAAATGCGTCTGGTCGTTTTCCTGTATTTAATACAGAACTTACTATATTCAGCATATTTTGGACGGCATTCTTATCTCTGTTATGGAATATTTCGCTTTTATGCTTAACCGATTGACATCGTAATAATCCATGACATATTTCTGTTTTATTTTCTTTCTTATATTTTGGTTTTTGACTTGGTCTTTCTAAAAAATGTTCCAATTCGTTATGACAACAATTGCACAATTTTGAAGTTCTAAATTCATTTACTAAAAATGTTTTATATCCCGCATTCTTAAATATTCTTCTAAATTTCTTACAAATAACTGGTTCTAATCCTTTCATATGGTAATCTCCTTTATCATAATCACCCATGACAAAAATTGTATTTTCTGGTTTTCCAAATTTATTTGAAAAATTCTTTACCATTTTCAATTCACTTTTCTGTGTATTTGTAAATCTATTTAATTTGAGTTTTCTAAATAATCGTTGTTCGTAATGGTTATACAATTTATAATTTATATTATTCTTTTCAATACAATATTCCATAAATTTATTATACTTACATGTTTTACTATTATAATTTGATAAGGTTGTTTCTATTTCTTTAATTGTCTGGTCTTGTATTTTCGTTTCTTTGTTTATTTTATCCATAATTTTATTATATTTTTTCAATCTGGTTTCTAATCTTCGTTGATTTTGTGTATAACGAAAAGTTTGTAAGTTTCCATCGTCATCTTTCGCACCACAATATATAAGGTCGCTCATTCCAGGGTCAGCACAAACAACCTTCATACTTTTCAATTCATCGGTTAATTCTGTTTTTTCAATATAATCAGTATTAACTTCTTCGCTACATTTTTTATTTTTATTTGTTTTCTTTAATGGTTTTCCGTCGGTATCGGTTCTCACAAATAAAGAACAACCAGAAATACCATCAGTTCTAATCATAAAACTAAATGTATATTTTTGACCCTTCTTGAATACTCTTTTATTTAGTTTGAAAAATCTATTCCATAAATCATATTGATTATTTTCTTTTTTATAATCTTTCAAATGTGTAGATGTTGGTTCATCTCCTAAAAAATTAGAAATTAACGCACAAGTATCAATACAAATATTTTTACCTACGATATTGGTGCGTAATGGTAATACATTAAATAATCGTATTTGTTTTTCTTCGTTTTGAATTCTTACTTCATTTAACTTTTCTAATTCATTTGAAATATGAAACATAGAAATTAAATAATCTTGTGTATTGGATTTCAAATCATAATGGATATTATCTTTATCAAAACTATTTTTATTTGGAAACAATTTATTCTTTTGTTTTCTAATCCAAGCGTGATATATTGTATCACTTGTAAAATCGGTAAAATTAATTAAATCCTTTTTAACTTTACCAATTTCATCATATAAATTTTTGTGCAATTCTTTTCTAACATTTTTATCTTTATTTTCTTTGGTTATTTGTACGGATTTTTCTTTTATGTTAAATACAATATTTACATATTTATTCAAATGGTCAATGAAATGCTCTTGGATATTATTATTGATATTCGTGGTCATATCAATTGCTTCGTATGGTAAAACATAACTCAACTTGTCGTAATAAATTGTTTCGTTATTAGAAATAGTATTAGCATAATGGGTTTTGTAAAATGTGGTTAAACATTTTAATTGTGTTGGCATATTTTCTTCTGTATATCCTCCAGAATTACATTTTCTAATCGTTAAAACCTTAAAAACATCGCATATAAATTCTTTATCTATTACTGGAAATTGTATATTATTTTCGTATTGATATATGCAATAAAGTTTAATAAATTGATACGCATGAATAACGATTTTATTTGTTCTATTTACTAAATCATTTATAATTGGTAAAATAGTCTGGTCTTTAATCATATTGTTAATATTATCCTTGTTTGTTTTCATATAATCAAAGTTTTCTTCATCTTTCTTCTTTTCCTTAACTTTCGGTTTTGCTTTTTTCATTTCTATATATTATATAAAGATAATTCTTTAAATAGTATTACGCCGAAACTCCTAAATATATATTATTTATAAAATTGATTATAAAATATTATTAGTTATTATATACAATTTATAACATGACTGAATTATTCATTGAAAAGGCGAAAAAAATACACGGAGATAAATATGATTATTCTAAAACTGATTATAAAAAGGCAATAGAAAAAGTAATTATAATATGCAAAACGCACGGAGAGTTTTTACTAACACCTAATAAACATTTAAATGGACGCGAGTGTCAATTGTGTTCGAAAAATAGTTTCTTAAATAAAGTGAGCGATAGCAAAGAAGACTTTTTGAATAAATCAAAAGAAATACACGGAGATAAATATGATTATTCGATTGTTGAATATAAAAATAATAATACACCAATTACTATTTTATGCAAAACACATGGTGAATTTTCACAATTGCCAAGTGTGCATAAAATGGGAAGCGGTTGCCAAAAATGTGGCAATAATTATAGATATGATACAAAAGAATTTATTGAAAAATCAATCGAAGTTCATGGAGATAAATATGATTATTCTAAAACTGAATATAAAAAAAATAATGAAAAAGTTGTTATAATATGTACCGCACATGGCAATTTTGAACAAAAACCGAACAATCATTTACGAGGTAGCGGTTGTCCAATATGTAAAAATGAAAATATTGGAAATATAAAAAGAAAATCAAATGAAATTTTTATTAGTGATGCATTAGAAGTTCATGGAGATAAATATGATTATTCAAAGGTAAAGTATGCGAATTCAGGCGAAATGGTAATTATAATATGTAACACGCATGGAGAATTTGAACAAACACCAACAAAACATTTACAAGGTAGCGGTTGTTCTAAATGTTCTAATTGTTCTAATTGTTATACAATGACACAAAATGAATTTATTGAAAAATCGCAATGTGTCCATATTGATTGTAATAGTCAAGCATTATTTGACTATTCGCAAATCAAATACGTAAATAATAAAACACCAGTGACGATAATATGTAAAATACACGGCGAATTTTCACAAATACCATATATTCATATAAAAGGACATAGTTGTAATAAATGTTCAAGAAATAAAATAAGTGAAACGTGTTATAAAAATAACAATTTTGTAAATAACGCTAAAAAAATACATGGAGATAAATATGATTATTCTAAAGTTGATTATAAAGGGAGTTCAGTAAATGTAATAATTAATTGTAAAATTCACGGAGAATTTGAAAAAACTCCTGACAATCATAACCATAAAACCAGACCGCAAGGTTGTCAAAAATGTCAAAATAAAAAACAATATTCAAAATCTCAAATACAATGGTTAAATTTTATTCAATTAAAAGATAATATTTTAATTAAACACGCAGAAAATGGCAATGAATTGTCTATACCAAATACTAATTATAAATCAGATGGTTATTGCGAAGAAACAAATACAATATATGAGTTTCATGGTGATTATTGGCACGGAAACCCTAACAAATTTATATCAACAGAAATAAATAAATCAACGAAAACTACATTCGGCGAATTATACCAAAATACATTAGAACGAGAACAACAAATTAGAGATTTGGGTTATAATTTAGTCATTATGTGGGAACACGATTGGAATAAAATTAATAAATCAATACGAGTTTTACAACGGAAATTTAAATCTCTTCATTAGATTGTTTCAACTTTTCCTTTCTATTTAAATACGCAGTATGTCGCCACTCTTTTATTTTTTCTGGATTAGTTTCCTTTATTTTATCCATATATTTTTTTGCTCGTTGTATTACAACTTCAGCATTATTATCATAATATTTTTTATGACGATGATTGCTTGTATATGTTTTTAATTTTTCTTCTAATTCGGTATTTTTTATTTTTAATGTTTCTATTTCCGCCTTCATTATATTAAATTCTTCTTCCATATTTAATAGTATATTGTGATATATTTTTAAATATTTTATGCTATAATAATAAGTATGACCACTACACATAAAGGAAATGATTATAAATTAAATGCAGTTGAATATTATTTAATAGGTGATAAATCACAAGTAGAAGTATGTGAAATATTCAAATGCTCTCCAAGAAGTTTAATGAGATGGATTGATATGTATAAAAAAGATGGTGAAATTAAAAGACATAATAAAATACCAGTTGCATATAAGGTTCATAAAGAACATGTAAAGTTTTTATTAGATGAAATACAGAAAAATAAAACTATTACTATGAGTGAGTTAATGCTAAAATTAAAAGACAAGTTTAATGTTGAATTGAGTAGGTTTCATATCAATCGTATAATAAATGACAATAATATCACTTTGAAAATAACAAGAATAAGACATGAACCCGTCAAACGATTTGGTAAAGATATAAACATAAATGAAAAATTAACAGATTTTTACGAGCAAATAAAACATCATAAATTAGAAGACATTATTTGCATAGATGAGACCAGTATAAGTGCATTACAAAAAAGAAGTCATTGTTATAGTAATTTAGGTAAGCGATGTGTAATAAAAACACACTCGCAAGAAGTATTCAAAAAATATACTGGAATATTTGCTATATCAGCAAATGGAGTTTTAGGGTGGGATTTATATGGCAAAGGTGGAATTGATAGTATTAGATTATATGATTTTTTAGAGAAATTTATAACAACCAAATTCAAAAATAAATTAATTATTTTAGATAACGCAAGTAGTCATAGAAATGCAAAAATAAAAGAATTAGTAAATAAGCATAATCATTTATTATATAGCGTCCCATATCAACATTTTACAAATTCAATAGAAAATTATTTTAGCATGATGAAATCACGATTACATAAATTAGAAGGATTAACGTTTGATGATTTGAAGAAGAATATAGAGAAAGTAGTAAAAGAAATACCAAAAGAAAAATACGAAAATGTAATTAAAGGAACATATCAAAGACCAACCAAATTTATTAGGAAAAAATCAAATAGAACACGAAAATTAAAGAATTATTTGTAGCACATGTAAAGGTCGGCGTTTTAAATGTGCAAAGGTGTAATAGTATTATTGCGCGGATAAAATGTGGATACTACAACATGCCTACATCGCCCCCACATACACCCACAAGAAATTACCTACTATGTAGGCATCTGTAGTAAGCGTCATAAACCATGCAATAAATCGCCGAAATTATTTATATCCGACAATTATATATATAATTTAAAAAATGAACACTCCATCATATGAATTAACATTAGCAGAAAGGGATAATTATTTGGTCCAAATAGAAGCGCAAATAGAAGCGAAAAGGAATTTGCTTCTAGGAAAACGCAAATTTTTAGAAAATACATTAAAGGAAAATCAGTTTTTAGAAGGCGTTAAAAATGATTACCACAAATATTATGATTATATTGCCAAACAAAAAATGGATGAATTAAGGGCAATGGGAATATTAAAACAATATACGGATGATTTAATAATGAGTACGCAATTAACCGAGCAAGGTATTAAACAAACAAAACAAGATCAACAAGATATTATGAATGAAATGACCAAAATTAAAAAGGCGTTGGACGAAATAGTAGATCCAAAATCTGGACAACATATGTAAATATAAAATGACGATTTTTGAATATAATCTATATATAATATATTATGGCCGAAGAAGCAGTACAATATCAATTATTACCCGTTCCACGAGATGCAGGGTTTGATCCAGCAGAAATTGGACGTATAAATAATTTAAGTGGAGCTATATCTGCAGCATTTCAAAAAACCAATGTTATATTAAATCATTTTAATACGTATGTACGAAATGTTAATTTTAAAAATAATATTATTCTGACTATTGTCAATCAGGTGCGATTAAAGGTGTATAATTTGTTGAGATTGATAAACAAATTAAACCGACGAATTCTAGAGTTGGAGGGTCAAGGACAAGAAGGGGAGATGATGGGTCAAGAAGACAATCAGAATGTTGAATTGCAACGATTAAGACAACAAAAGGCGTATTTAATGACATTGCTCGATAGAGCAACGGGTACATTGATGCAGTTAAGAGATGGAATAGATGCCATAATGCAAAATCCTGATTTAGATTTAACTGCTGATAAGACTTCGCAATTTGTCGGTGTTATTAATCAAATAAACGCATTATTGCAAGATATATTAAGTAAACAAACACCGCCTAATAATGTAGTAGCTGTAGGTGACAATGAAATTCCGTTAACTCAAGAAGGATTGGCAGATCTAGATGCAGAAGTTCCGCCTGCATTAGCCGATGTAGACAATGCTACTGCTCTTCCCCCTAATTCGATAAATCTAATTCCACCTGCCCCACCTGCTCCACCCCCAGGGCTTGCAGGTGGCAAGAGAAGACGTAGAAAAACGAGAAAATTAAGACGCAAAAGTCGAGGTGGTAAGAAAAGTAAAAGTACGAGTAGAAAAGGTAAAAGTAGCCGAAATAAAAGAGGTGGTTTTAAGGCGATTTATCCCCAATTGTCACATAAAAAAATGTCAAAAAGTAGGACGAGTAAATCAAGTAAAAGTAGTAGATCAAGTAATAGATCAAGTAGGACTAGCGGAAATAGCACAGATGCTACATCAAAATAAGTAA
>Ga0209086_10000913_pt1 | contig 24298 bp, 21 predicted proteins | sample M_130207_XF_Meta_FD_187312 | JGI IMG/M metagenome (GOLD analysis project Ga0209086, IMG submission 187312) | Freshwater microbial communities from Lake Montjoie, Canada to study carbon cycling - M_130207_XF_MetaG (SPAdes) (version 2) | ecosystem: Environmental > Aquatic > Freshwater > Lake... | reverse complement strand
AATTTTCTTACTAAATAAATCGTAGTATTATTATTTGCTATGTTTGCAGTCAAATCATTATTTTTTACTTTATTTCCATTTTGTAATTGTTCTTGGTTATACATTTATACAGATATATATATATATTTTATTTTGTATATTAGATATTAAAAAATATATAAGTATATCAATAATATAATAGAAAATAAATATAAATATTAAATATACATGCCTTCTTTTAAACATAAAACAAATAAAAAAATATATGTAGATAAAAAAAGAATAATGACGCTAGATGGTGTTCATCGTGAGCTACAATTAGAGTTTAATTTAATTAATAATATAACACTACCCGATTTAATAAATAGAAAAAATGAAATAATGAAAAGATTAAACAATACTACTATCCCAATAGACATAAATGAAAGAATTGAATTACAAGATTCATTATACGATATTAAAAATGATATTTCTAAAAATAAAAAAAAAATAAAAGATTACTATTTGAACAATAGTAGATGTATTTTTGATTATTTTGAAAATAAAAAAGAAATAACAAATGGGACAAATAAGACAACAATTCTTAATTCATTTTTTAAATTAAATAATAAATCTTTTGATGAGAATGAATTGACCCGCGCAAACGATAACAATGTGCAAAAATTTTTTACAAATCTGGATCAAACATTTATAAATATAAACGACTATACGTATGCTACAGATATATGTCAATCATGTAATAAAGGAGAAATGATTCCTGTTGAACATGAGGGAATAATGGTTTGTAATGTTTGTGCAAAACAAATTACCTACCTTATTGAAAATGAAAAACCGTCTTATAAAGAGCCACCGAAAGAAGCGTGTTTTTATGCATATAAAAGAATTAATCATTTTAAAGAAATACTTGCGCAATTCCAAGCAAAAGAAACTACTCAAATTCCTGAAGAGGTTCTTGAAAATATAAAACAACAACTAAGTAAAGAACGTATTAATCTTTCGAAATTTACAAACATAAAAGCAAAAGAAGTTCTTAAAAAATTAGGGTATAATAAATATTACGAACATATTCCCTTTATTAAAGATAAATTAGGGATTAAACCTCCTACCATGACACCTGAATTAGAAGAGACATTGTGTAATCTTTTTATGGAAATACAAGGACCTTATGCGAAATTTTGCCCTGATGATCGTGTAAATTTTTTGAATTATTATTATACAGTTTATAAACTGTGTGAACTGCTTCAAAAAACAGAGTTTTTATCTTATTTTCCAATGTTGAAAGATAAAGAAAAAAGAATCGAACAAGACGATATCTGGAAGAAAATTTGCGAAGAATTAAATTGGGTTTTTATTCCTACACAGTAGTTTTAACAAATTAATAATTAACAAATATATTTTTTAAATCGTCCATTATGATAAACGGTATCAACTAACACAGCAAATAGCATAGGAAATTGCCATACTGAAAATATACGATTATGTGTATTATCTGTTGAAAATAGCGTAATAATCATCATGTAAAAACTAATAATAAGGCATACTAATAATAGTAACACAAATATAGTTTGAATAAAGTTTAAATTTACATATAGTTTATTTAAAGTTATCATTATGATTTATATGTTACGGTTTATAATACTATATAAATAATACTATATAAATAATACAATATTTATAATAAAAAATATTGTATTACAGACAACATATTATTTTATCTATTTTTAAATCTTCGTTTTATTGTTTTTCTTTTAAATCTTCGTTTTAATTTTCGATGGCTTTTGCCACCACCCATACCGCCGCGTTTCTTTTCACCAAAACCACGTTTATAAGGGTTACGAGACCCCAACTCTCTACTAAAACAATAACCACATGTATTACCATCTAGAAATCTATCAAGAACACAATATTTTTTTCCTATACTACCTGCTTCAGACAATGATATATCCGATTTTTTTACTTTTTTTATATATGGACTATTTATATCGGAACCGTCAGGTCCGTCTACTAGATACCAACATGAATAAGTACAGCCTTCAGTTCCAGTATAATTTTCTTTTAATACATAAATTTTAAAATAGTCTCTGCGCCAAGAATGCCTTGTTATTTTATTCATTAAATTATATAATAGTGAGGATTCTAAACTCTCTTTAGATCCAAATACACGGTCCAGGGTCTCAAAAGGCGGCAAAATTCTACTAGTAGGATTTCCATGTAAATAAGAAAAAGAGACATTGTTTGGGTATTTACCGCGCATATAGTCAAAATCTCGATTAGGTGATGCTGTCCTAAAACTACTTTTATGTTTTTCTAGTCTATCCAACTTTTTACCTACCAGCCCATCAATAGGAATATAAGCGTCATATGTATTGTTGGATATTTTAACGCCATATGCAAGTAATGCATCACCTATCCCTGGTTCTATTCCATTCCATGGTGCAACACTTACAACAAGTCCTGTATGTGGATCTTTTTTTATTATAAATATTTGTGCTAATACTACCTTTTCTTCTTGAAAACTACTACTACTAGAACTATCACCACTAGTATCATCTCCATCACTCTCACTCCCGCTCCTACTCCTACTCCTACTCCTACTCCTGGGCATTATTATATTAAAGATAGACTATATTTATACAAGTAAGTAATAATTATTTGCTATTTAAATAGTAAATAGTAAATATGAAAATTATATTGACAACCTCTTAACTTAAAATTTAAAATTTAAAGCTTAAGAGGAGTGGGGAAACCAACAAGGTTGGCACCGATTCCGAAACCAGCACCGGTTCTTGCAGAAACAGCTAAAGTGGGGACATACACATCAAGAATAGCGAAGGTGGCGGCAGCTACAAGAGAAATCAATGCAATTTCATCTAATTTAAGAGTGCGAGATGGTATAGAATAAGCAACTATAGCAACGCAAAGACCTTCAATAATATACTTAATAAAGCGCTTAAAAAGCTCACTAAAATCAAGTGTTCCGTACATTATAAATATAATGTAGAAAAAAATATTATGTAATATTTTATATATTGTTAAATATAATTGTTAAATCTAATTGTTAAATCTAATTGTTAAATCTAATTGTTAAATATAATTGTTAAATCTAATTGTTAAATATAATTGTTAAATATAATTGTTAAATATAATTACAAAAAATATTAAATGATTAAACTAACTTAAAATAATTATTCAAATATATAATATAAATAATATAATGTCTCAACCAAATACTTTACCAAAAGGAATTACTCCTAAATATTTACCAGATGGGAATGAAAATCCTAAATATGCCGATCTTTTGGAGGAGGATAAACCTATCGCTGGACAAAAATTTGTATGTCTTTCATTTGTTTCACCAGAATATATTATTAAGCAGAGGGAGCAATTTTTATTCGAAGAATTTGTTAAACAATGGGATTATAAGAAGTCTATGGAAAAATTTACACAGTTTCTTAATTTCGTATCATTTAAATATTCTCTTTCTTTTGATAAATTGACTGCTGATTTTCAGGAGTTTACCAAGGAAGAGGGCGAGACTATTCGCTCTACATCAGCAACCCTAATTAGCGATGACTATAAAACATTTTTGGATAATCATGAAGAGGAGCTCGAGCAGAAATTCGGCGAGAAGCATCAATTCCAGACATCTACGCGTGGTATTAAAGTTCGCGGTGTTTTTGCTACACAAGGTGAAGCCGAACTTCGTTGTAAATTGCTGCGTGAGGTTGATCCCAATCATGATATTTATGTAGGGCAGGTTGGTATGTGGGTGCCATTTCACCCAGAGGCATATAAGACTGGACGTGTTGAGTATATGGAGGAGACACTTAATCAGCTTATGTCTGATAAAAAGAAGAATGAAGATATTGCAAAACAAGAGTTTGAGAAACGTGTGCGTGAAGCTAGGCAGAAAGCGATTGAAGAGAATATGAAGAAAGCGGAAGAGTCTGGCAATAAACTAACGCAGACAATTAATGCTGAAGGTGAGCTGGTTGGTATTGCAAATGTTGCTAACTTTGATGGATTAAACGAGAATGCAACAATTGATGATATTAAGAAGAGCATGTTTGAGGCTGAGAATGTTGTTCTTGATAATAAAACTGATCACGGTTTGTCAAAACTGACACATTTTGAGAATTAAATATGCGATAGTAAATAGTAAATAGTAAATAGTAAATATGCTATAGAAATTATAAAATATTATATGTTAAATATTATATGTCATTAATATATAATATTTTCTTTTTAATCGGTATGAATAAAAAGGTAAAATTATATGTAAAAAATAATTATTTTAAATCATTTAATTCAGATAATATATTTATTCGTTTAGTTTATTTATTGTTCATTCTAGCGGCTTTTATTATATGCATATACCTTTTATATAGGGCAATATCAAATGCATTATATATTTATAGGTTAAAAACAGATTTTTATAAATTACGCGACATGGGAATAAATGTGAAAAATTACAATATATTATATTTTGAAGAGTTTAAAAAAAAACATATAATGAATTTTTCAAAATTAAAAAATAGTAATCATAATGAATTTAAAAATAAAAATGCAATTGGGATGATTACAGATAAATATGTCGTTTTAGATTTTGATACAAAGAAAGGTATTGAGAGTGCAGATTTTTTAATTGAAAAAATACCAAAAGATACCGTTTGCGAAAAAACACCCAACGGTTATCACTATTATTTTGAAAATGATACTGGAAAACCGGTATATACTTATATACAGTTGGTTATTAATGATATAAAATATTCAATAGATGTATTGGGTGTTGATAATTTGGTAATAACATCTCCTACAAATGTAAATGGAAAAGATTATTATTGGATAAATAGTATATATACACATAAGGCTGCGAAAATATCTGAAAATAAATGGATATTAGATTTATTAAAAAATCAGAAACCATTCCATCGCAAATTTAATAATGTTAATTTGTCGTTGAATATTAAAAATGCTTTTATAATCATAGATAATTTAAATATTGAAAATAATATTAGGTTTACACTTGGTATGATAAAGGAATATTCTAGAAAAATAAAATTGTTAAATGGTGTTATTTATGTATACGATGATAATTTTTATTTTATGACAAGAGGTAGTTTTAGTAAATACAAGAATAAGAAATCTCTGGTAGAAAAATTAAAAAATATTATTACTGAATTGAAACCATCATGTATTGTAGATTTATCTATTATATATAGCAACTATTTGAAATCTGAAAATATTTTTCAAATAACATCGGCTGTTATACATAACGACTTTAAAAATTATAAATATAATAATGAATTTCCTAACTATATTGAAACTACCAACATATACAAAAAAACAAAATATATAATCAAAGATACTATTACAATAAACAATTACGATAGTATAAAAGTAAAAGCAACAGATGTAATACAAAATAAATTGGAAAAAGATAGTGTTAATAAAATTTTGACAGGTTCTGAAAGTATTTATGTAGCAATTTTACTTTCAAACTATTTTAATATACCGTGTATTACACTTGGAGTTATTTCAACTCAGAGCGATGATTCAGAGGAATCTAGTAAATCGTTAAATCAAGCTTCACATAAAATTATAAATACTATTTTTTCGTTATTTTAAAATAAAAATATGTTCTTTATTTTAAAATAAATTATTATTACTGTTATTATTATTACGACCATACCAGTATTTGGTATTAAAGTTTACCATTTATTTTTATTTACTTTGATTTTAGGACCCTGTCCTTTGCGTTTTATATTTGAAGGATCATACTGTTCTTCGTCATCGTCAGAGTGTATATCCTTAGACATCTCCCAGAATTCTTTTGCTCCCAATTTAAACGGTCCATGTGTTTGTGCTTTATACCAAAATATTTGATCGTGCAATTTATTCGACTTTGCATTATTATTGATTACTAGACATTCAAAATTTTCCGTGCATTGATCCATAACCTGGCAAAAACTTTCAAATGTTGGAAACATACCTGCGTAGTTTTCATAAATTCTTTTACGATTTCCAATATACGGCTCACGTAAAATAAAAACATAGTCTATATTTGTTCGCAAATTGGGTGGAATACCGAGCGGATACTGCATCGTAATTACCAACATGACTTTCCAGTGACGCCCATTCATGAAAAGTAAACGCATCATTACGTCTTTAGTCCATTTATTATCGAAAAGACAATCATCTAATACCACAAATGTTCGTGGGTCAATTGTGCTTCTTTTATATGTTTCAATCTCCTTCTTCATCTGTTTTAATACAGCCTTTTGTCGTTTTAAAATATTCTCTATAATTGCCGTATTATATGCATCATGGATAAATAATTTAGGTACATGCTCACCGAAAAATCCATTTCCTGCCTCTGTTCCTGATATAACTGTGCCAATAGGAATATCTTGATGATAATACATCAAATCTTTTACCAAAAAACTTTTACCCGTATCACGTCGTCCGATCAAAACAATAACTGGTCCTTTATTTTCATCTGGTCTAAAACTGATTGAACGCATGTCGAATTTAGCTAACTCTAAACCAACGCTCATTATTGTGTGGTTTTTATTTATAATATATATTAAAAAATATAAATTTTATAAACGCATATTTGTTTTTATATTTTATATTTTATATTTTATATTTATATTTATGATTTATATTTATGATTTACGATTTACATTTTAGATTATTTTAGTATGTTTATTAGTTTAAAAAGTAATAAAAATATGTATTTAGTTAATTAAGTAATAGGAGATGGATATTGGTGATGATCAACCTGTTTTTGGAGAAAATACATTTTCTTTACACTATAGGAAAATAAACAATCGGGATTTATTTTCTTCTTTAGAAAATTCTGAACTTGGAATAAAAAGTAGTAGAAATTATATTCCATTATATGAAAATTATTTCAACCTAAACGAAACAAACTATAATTCTATCAATTTGAATCAACGGTTTTATGTATCAGCTTTATCCGGAGTGGTTGATAAAAATAATATACAGGCTGCAGCGGTAGATGCTTTTAAAAGCACTTCCGATTCTTTAACCATTGTTCATAAACCGATTTTTATAAAATTTTCTCCATTAATTGATCCAGTGAAATATATGTCAGGCAAATATCAAAATTTAAATATGAATACCGAGCTTTTGAATATTCCCACATTATCTAAACTTGAAAAACAAGGACATTTGAAAGCAAATGATAAAAATAATTCTGCATATGTTGATGGTTTTTTTTCATATTTATCAAGCCAAGTTTTAAATTGTCACGATTTTATTCATGGACTTAATTATTATGGTTCATTTAACGCTATTAAAAGTGAATTTTATTACAATGTATTTGATGATATCGATTATTTAGATAAAAATACTTTTTTTACCAAAAATAAAACTATTCTTTTTGATATTGAGGATATAGAATACTTTAATGATAGTGAGACAAATAGTAATTGCAGTCAAACCAAACATTCAAGAAATACACGAAATAAAAAAAATAAAATTATTATCGATAAAACAGACAATATTCACGAATCTAATAATATCATAGTTCATGACGATTTTGATAAAATTAATAATGAATTAAATTCAATATTTAATACTTCACCGGTTTTAGAATTGTCTAGTTCATCTGTATCTTCAACATCTCCCCCTACTTCTACCACTTTATTGCAGAATATTATTGTATCTGATATTGAATCTGATATTGTATCTGATATTAAAACAGTTTATACTGATACATTTTTGTTTGAAGCTATTCCATTAGATGATATAGAAATTGCAATAAATGAAAATGATGGTAAAATTACCTTAAATAGAAATAACGATAGTGATGGCGACGACTCGACGACGTCTGGTTCGTGTTCATCTCGATCGTCTTATACAAGTGAAAGTGGAAATGAAACCGGGAATATCGAAGATTCGGTATATGGTGGCGGTGGCGCTGGCGATGGCGATGATGCAGGAGGCAAAAAATTAAAACAAAAAAATGGCAAAAATGGCAAAAATGGCAAAAATAAATCAAAATCTTTTTCGGAAGATTCTTTTTCCGGTGACAACAGTGATGATGAATCTGGATCTCAAAGTGGGAGCGAGGATGATAACGATGAATACGATGATGAAGATGATTACGACGACGATGAAGAAACATTGTGGGCTACAATTAAGAATTTCCCAGTATCTGCGATTATGTTGGAAAAGTGCGATAATACACTCGATTCACTGATGATGCAAGAAAAAGAAATGACGGAAAATGAATGGACATCTGCGCTTATGCAAATTATTATGACACTTATTACGTATCAAAAATTATTCGGATTTACACATAACGACTTGCATACAAATAATGTTATGTTCATATACACAGAAAAAGAATATATATATTATCTTTTTAATAAGAAATATTATCGTGTTCCGACATATAATCGCGCATTTAAAATCATCGATTTTGGGCGCGCTATTTATAAATATAAATCCAAAGTTATATGTAGCGATAGTTTCAGTATGACAGGTGACGCAGCTACACAATATAATTGCGAACCCTATTTTAATGATAAAAAGGCGCGATTAGAACCGAATTTCAGTTTTGATTTGTGTCGTCTTGGATGTTCTATTTTTGATTATTTTATTGATAATATAAACGATGTTGAAAAAATATGCAAGAAGGAACCATTAGCAAAACTAATAGTAGAATGGGTTACTGATGATCACAATAGGAATATTTTATATAAGACAAATGGTGAAGAACGTTATCCTGATTTCAAATTATATAAAATGATTGCACGAAATGTGCATAATCATACACCTCATACACAGTTATCAAAACCGATTTTTGCGGCATATGAGTTTCCAAAGAAAAAGGTGAAAACAACACATCGGATAATAAATATTGATAAAATGCCGTGCTATATGGAGTAAGATAATGACTTGTTATATCTTAATATATCAAATATTACTAATTATTATATTATAATAACGAAAATATAATAATTATATTTAAAACCCCGGTGCACCTGTAAATACATCTGGTTTAACACCTAAAACAACAGGCGACTCATTAAATTGTGTTACAATAAAATGTCCTAAAATATAACTAACAAAAACAATAGCTGCATCTCGTAGAGCGGACTTCATTGGTTTAGAATCAGGAGCTTCTTCGTCGTTTTGTTTTGAAATAAATCTTATTTCAATGAATTTTGCTAAAAGAAAGATACATGCAACAATTGCCGCCGAAACATATAAGTTGTCCATTTAATTTATAATGGAATAATCTATTTTGAGTTTTTACGAATCATAAAACCAAATATTAATAGTGTTAAATTCTTAAATTCTTAAATTCTTAAATTCTTAAAAGTAATTACTCATACTTATGAAAATCACAAGCAATCACCATTTTTTCCCCTGTTTTAACCCATTGCCACACCATTCCAATATCAGTTTTTAATTTCTTACCTAATTTCTTAGAAGCTATCTCCATTTTTTTTGCAGTATATTCGTCATTTACATACATTGTAAATAGTAACATTTATATATTATATATTTTTATATATTATATATAACGAAAGAAAATCGGCATTTTAAATGATAAAAGGTCTAAAATAAATATTAATAATCATCCATTATGGGAATATCTTCTATATTTAAGTCAACATTGCTATTATTGTCGGTGTCGGTATCGGTATCGCTTTCTCCACCATCAGCTGGAAATGGATCAACACTTAATTCTACATTATCTCCTATACTTAATTTTACATTTTCTTCTCCATCTTCGTCGTAATCATCTTCATCATCGTCTTCGCCGCCATAGTCATCATCATTGCGAATTTCGTCACTTATATTTTCAACCGATATTACTTCATTATTATCCATATTGAAACTTACTCCAGATGCTCCATATGCACCAGAAGGACTGGAAACTACACTGGAAGCTGCATCTGAAGCTGCTTTAATTTTTGAAAGCGTTTCTGATTCTTCCGCTAATTGTTTTGCAGAAACAATACCATTGGTGTGAGAAGATGCAGGATTGGATATATTTCCTGCACTATGTTCTTCGATTACGGGCTCTTGTGAAATAATTTCTTGTTTTTCATGCACTTCGATTGCATTTTCTACTGTTTCATTCATGTATAATTTTAATAGCTCCTCTACAGGTATAGTCTCGCGAATAGTCTGTAAAATACACTCTTTAATAATAATCTCTAACTCTCTTGAATTTTTTTGTGACTTTAATGCGGTTATGCCTATTTCAAATAAATATACATTTGTATATACCTTCCGTGCAACATTAATATAAATATGATGAATAAAATCTTCTAAAGATGGGATATTTATATCTATTTTTTTTTGTTTTGTTCCGACTCGCATACATGACAACATTTTTAATTGGATAATATGCACACATGTTATCAGATCTGTTATATAAGTGCAATTACTTTTTTCTTTGATGCGAGAACACTCTTGTGAAATAATATTGGGATTCCATTTCGGAACTCGTGACAGAAAATTTTGAAATGTCATTAAATATTTTGTTTTTTCGTCATTTTCAATACATAATTTCCACGATTCCTCAAATATTGATTTTACTCCATCAATAATACACGGCGTCAATACAGTTATTAATCGGGAACACCACTCATTGCGAGATTCTTGTAAACTGTTTAAAGAAAAGTCATCCATTTACATAAATGAAATATTTTCTAAATTTGAATCACTACGAAAAAGAAAAAAATTTAATATAAATAACATTAACAGTTTCTCATTTCTAAATTCCTTTTTTATCTTATTAAAAATAATCATAAATTCATATATTTTATTTTCAGGCAATGCGCTTGTTTCTATAACTTTAATAATATCTAGACAATTATACCCATTCTCGTATAGTTTTATACAAAGACTAACAATTTCATTTAATGTATATTTTTTATCTAATATTAATTCCTTTCGTAATTTATCGTTATTTTTCTTTACTATTTTTCCTAAATTATATATTTCATTTAATGCATGGTTGTGCAAGTTTGTTAATTTACCATTTATAATTGGTTCAGGCACATATATTTCACAAAATCTTGATAAAATAGGTTTCAATAATTTATATTTATCTTCTACAATTATAAAAAATCTAGTAGAATGGCTAAATAATTCAATGCATCTACGCAATGCAGATTGTGCATCTATTGTTAATTTGTCGGCATTTAATAAAACTATTGTTTTAAATATTTCTCCGTCTTTTAAATTAATATTTGTTTTTGCAAAAAATTTTAATTCTTCTCGTATAAATTTGATTCCTTTCCCGTGTGCACAATTTACTTCCATTACATAATTTTTTATAGTTTCTTTATCATCTTGATAAATATTGTGTATGAAATTTTTAACAAGTGTATTTTTACCACATCCTGATACACCATGAAAAATTATATTGGGTATTTTTTTAATTTCAATGAAATATTTTAATTTTTTTTCAATCTCGGTATGTATATTTATTTTTTCCATTTGTAGTTAATATTAAATATATATTCATTTATTTAATATTATTTATATATTTATTCGTTGTTATAGATTATTCGTCGCACATTACACATTACACATTACATATTACATATTATATATTACACATTGCATATTGCATATTACAAAACATACATTACATATTTCGTGTCGTTTTCTACCATCAGTCTTATTAGCTCGTCAAATGATGTTTTCGGCTTCCATCCTAATACTGTTTGTGCTTTTGTAGAATCTCCCCACAAAATTTCAACTTCCGATGGCCTATAGTATTTTTCATTTATAAAAATCATTGCTTGCCCGGTTTTTTCATTATATCCAATTTCATTTACACCGCTACCCTCCCATTTTATATTAAACCCGCACATCCCAAATGCCTTTTCTACCATTTCGCGCACAGTATGTGTTTCATTTGTTGATAATACATAATCGTCAGGCACATCATGTTGAAGCATTCGCCACATTCCTTCTACATAATCTTCTGCATTCCCCAAATCTCGCATTGCATCTATATTCCCCAATATAAGACGATCCGTTTCACCTCGCAATATTTTACCCAATCCTAGCGTTATTTTTCTCTCCACAAAATTATGCCCCCTTCTTACTCCGCCATGATTAAACAATATTCCGTTACAAGCAAACATTCCATATGCTTCGCGATAATTTTTAACTATCCAATATGCATACAATTTTGCAACACCATATGGCGACCTTGGATAAAATGGCGTGTTTTCACTTTGTGGTGTTTCTTGCACTTTTCCAAATAATTCACTTGTAGATGCTTGATAAAATCTTGCAATATTTTCTAAATTATTATTTCTTATTGCCTCCAATAACTTAAGCGTCCCAAATGCATCCGTATCCGCAGTATATTCGGGCATCTCAAATGATATTTTAACATGCGATTGTGCTGCCAAGTTATATATTTCTAGGCATGTCATGTCGCTATATTTATTTTTAATTAAATTTAATATTTTCTCTAAACACGAACTGTCTGTGATATCTCCGTAGTGAAGTATTAAATTTTTATTTTCAAAAATATGATTGATACGAGAAGTATTCATAGTAGACGAACGACGAATTAATCCATGAACCATATATTTTTTTGATAATAATAATTCTGCTAAATATGAACCATCTTGTCCTGTTATTCCTGTAATAAATGCAACTTTATTGGTTTCCATTTGATTGGGTGTAGATGAAGATGAAGATGAAGATGAACTCATTTTTATTGTGTTGTGTTGTTGCGTTGTATTGTTTGTAGTATATTGTATTATGTTTTTATATGATTTTTGATATTGTTTTTATATTATACTAATATGATGCATCAGATGAAACTTTTACTAAATCTGAATTTACACAACTTTGAACATTATTATTTTCGATTGGACGATTTACATGTCTTGCACCACACCTTGTTTCTGTCCCAGTATTAAATGGTGGTATATATTTCTGACTGTGTGAATATATTTCAGGACGTGGTTCTTCTTTTTTAATAAATAATCCTACTTCATCATGAAATGTTCCTGTAACAGTATTATGTTCTGTATTATATGAATCGCTATTATCACCATTACCACCATTATCGCCATTATTATTATTATTTGCATTTCTTATACTATTCATCATTTCACCCTCTCCTCTCCCTCCTTCAATTTTTACATTTTGTGATTCTTTTTCCTCTATTATATTTTTATTATGAATGTCTTGTTTTTCAGTTGTTTTTTGTATAAGAAAAAACATACTAACAGCTATAAAAATAAACACAAATATTATTAATAAAATTGAATTATTTGATGTAAATATTGATGTAAATATAGAGGATGATTTCAAACTTTTCATATATTATATATTATATGTATTATATATTATATGTATTATATAATATAATATAAAAAATTTATTAAGAATATCCTAAGAACATAATTTTATCTCAATAAGCTCAAGAAGGGGACATAAATCTTTGGGATCTATATATTCTTTTTCAGTTGTTTTTGTTGTATTCATTTTAAAATTTTTACTAGATTTGCAAAATGATATATCAACTAAATGAAGTAAAGGGCATAAATCTTTGGGATCTAACTCTAAATTTAATGTATTAAAGTCTTTTGTAGTAGTAGTAGTAGTATTACACAATTCTTTATCTACAAATTCAATAAAGGGGCATATTTTTTCTTCGGTGTTATTTACTTGAAAATATTTTGATTCGATAACGGTGGTATTGTGATTCTCTTTATTTTCCTCTTGAAAAGAAACGGGAAAAGGGATAAAAAATGCTAATGAAAGCATTGGTAAAATAGAAAGTAAGCCAATTGTTTTTAACATTTTATTTATAATATATTATATTAAATATTTATTTTTAATATAATGTTTTTGTTTTATATTTTTAATAATTAAAACTTCCCTAAACTAAGGAAAAGCATAACTATGTAAACTTTGTGTGTAAGGATTTTTTTTAAATGCATCCAATATATCGGGTTGAATTCTTTCACAATTAATAGACTCCTGATAATTTTGAGGCATCTTGCTTAATTGTCCAAACTGTTTTGTGGATGGCGGCATTCCACCTAAACCTGATCCAGCACTTGACCCTGTATTCCAAGGACAGTTTTTATTATTTTTATCAGGCCTTTTAATATTTATATTTTCATTATTATTAAACATTGACATATTACCTGAAGGTGTATATTCTTTACTCGGTTTATTTATATTATTATGCTGATTCCTTGCTGCCATATTAGAACGAAATCCTTGATTTGTTGCACCACCACTTGATCCAAAATATTCGGGTTCAGTCGTCTCACGTTGCGTATAGACATCTTGTTGTTCAGTAACCAAATAACCAGTGCCTTCAGTTTGAGGTGTCACATTTAAATGATTAAAATCGAGCAAACTTTCAGTTGTTTCTTTAATGGTTGTAGGCATTCTATCAGCAGGATTATATACAACACCAGCAGAAACACGGTTTTGCATATTACCATAAGGACGAATCGATCCCACAACATTTTCCTTTCTAGAGGGACGCACAACTTCTAATAGTGGCGCAACAACAGCTTTCATTGCATTACCAATTGATGTTCCTAAAAATGGAGTCGGTTTAGTATTTGACCGATTCGTTGAATGAAGACGGGTTATACCGCGTCCATGATCAAATTTAGTCGGTTCGTGTTTACCTACACCATGCGCATTTATAATGGGTTTACCTTCTATAATTGCTTTTTTAGAGGGTTCGAAATTTTCTTGAGCATACTGTGTAGTTCCACTAGTATTTGAATCTGCGCCAAAATATCCAGTGGTTGTGCAAATACGTGATTGATCTTTTAACAATTCTTCAGGACGTCCTGTTTGCGCTTTTTCTAAACCAGTGGTAGTAAGCCACCTATCTGGTGTATTAAGATAAAATTTATCGGGTAGAAATTTTTCGACATTTCCATATGTATCTGCATTAGGAGGTTGCTGCACATTCCACTCATATGACGGACCTTCGTGATTCTCTAAACTATATGTAATTTTAGGATTTGTTGTGGTTCGCAATTCATCTACATTCCTATCCACCCATAAATCACGAGCTTCCATCCCTGAATTAAAACCATTGCTTCCACAAGATGTAAAACCTTTATTTAAACCAGGTGCAACCCTCACTTCTTCCCATGGTTTTACATTCGCCATCTGTGTTCCGGGATTGACACGTGACTGAAAAAATGACGTGAAATTAGGTGTTCCGTTGGGATATTGTATATTTGCCTGCGGTGCAAACAATGGTGCTCTTTCTTCTTTGCATATTTTTTGACTTCCTGAACCACTATAACTATCTAAAATAGATTCGTGAGTATCTGCATCAGTTGTTCTTCCTCTTATCTTTGCACCGAAAAATGGCACCATATTATTATGTTCAAAATTAGATACATTTATTTTACCACCTGTCAATGATGATACGTTATTGTCTGAATCTGATTTATCACCATTGTGGTTATCGCCATTATTATAGTAAGGATTTCCAAACTGGTCGTTATGTTGTAATACCCTTTTATCAACTGATGCACTATAATACTTGTCGGTTACAGCTGTTCCACTAGGATACTTATTTATATTTCCTTTTGTTGAGTTGTCTATTACAGGATAATTTGTATTAGGGATTTGAGTATTGGGTAAATAATTTTGCGGGTTTACTCTTCCAGCTCCCATATTTACAAATGCTTCTTTTTTTAACATTTGTGAATTTTTTATATCATTATTATTTCCACTTTTATCCTTTGCTGCAAAAAATAATCCTGTAGCTGCCAATATTGGTATAATAACTTCCATTCTTTATGTTTATGTTTATATATATATATATGTTTATATATATGTAATATATTTTTTAGTCTCTATTAACTCTTAAATATTACATATATAGTTTTACTTAAATTTTTAATTTTAATTTACTTTAATTTATTTTAATTTATTTTAATTTATTTTAATTTATTTTAATTTATTTTAATTTATTTTAATTTATTTTAATTTATTTTAATTTATTTTAATTTACTTTAATTTAATTTGTAAATAATTTTTGTGTATTGTCTATCATATTATAATTAAAGCATGGAGGTTTTGTAACATAGTTATCTTTTTCTAAAATTCTTGTGTTAAGATTATTTTGAAAAGACATGCATGTATTCTCTTGAGGATTTAAATGAAGATAGTCCCAATTCGGCTGTTCTAAATCTCTATACCACCATGCAGGGTTTGTTACTCTCGACTGATCAGTAAATGGCGAACATACAGGATATTCTACAGCCGAAGTAGGCGTGTTTACGTCTTTATAATTATTTTTAGGATTACAATCTCGTGATAAATTTCTATCAAGCCCAAAAAGCGAACTTTCAAGATTTGTAGTATTTGTCATTAAATTTGCACCCCACTTTTGTAACCTTATGCTAGGATCCATCATAAAACATGGTTTATCCCCATTACCAGGAACATTAAGTCTCCACTTTCCTTGATCGGTGGACTCTTGTTGCTGTTTCATTATTCTAGCTGGATCGTCATGAAAACGAGTAAATGACATTTATTATAATGTAATTATATTATATTATTATATTTATTTCTATAATATACATAATACAAATAAATATAAACATATGTATCTTAATATTTATTATCCTAAATATTTGTTTATATGAAGATTAATAAGCCGCCTACTTCAAAAAAAACAGTATCAATATGTTTAAATATGATTGTTAAGAATGAAGCACATATTATTACCGAAACATTTGATAATCTTTTAAAATATATTCCTTTAACTTACTGGGTTATTTCTGATACCGGGTCTACCGACGGCACACAACAATTAATTAAAGATTATTTTAAATCTAAAAATATAGATGGCGAATTATTTCAGGATGAATGGTGCGACTTCGGATATAATAGAACACTCGCACTGAAACATGCAAATAAAAAAACAGACTATTTGTTTATTTTTGACGCGGATGATAGTATACATGGTGATTTTATTCTTCCCGAACCTCAATTATTTAATAAAAACATGTATAATTTAAAATTCGGCGGGGATCGCGTTTCATATATTCGCCCTTTATTGATAAATAATAATTTGGAATGGCGATTCAACGGCGTCCTCCATGAATTTTTGACATGTGTAACTAAAAGTGTAGAGGGGGTATTATTAGATGGAAATTACTATGTTGAGTCGGGACGTAAAGGAAGTAGAAGTAAAGACCCTGAAAAATATAAAAAAGATGCGGAAATTCTAAAAAAGGCATATTATGTCGACCTTGAAAAACCGGATAAGGGTTTATCCAATCGTTATGCATTTTACTGTGCTCAAAGTTATAAAGATTGTGGGATGGTTGACGACGCAATCGAATGGTATAAAATGGTAGCTGATAAAATAAACACATGGGTTCAAGAAAGATTTTATTCTTGTTTTGTTTTGGGCGATTTATATGCTAGAAAAAACGATTTTGAAAACTCTATTCGTTATTTAACAAAATCTATTATTTTTGACCACGAAAGAATAGAGGGAGTCGCACTAGCGTGTGAACATTTGTTACACAGGGATATGCATTTATTATGTTGTTCATTGGGTGAACAATATTTGGGACACATGACACCTCCTGTAGATAAACTCTTCTTATTTGAACCTTTTTACTTTAATCATGTAGAATATTCGTGTAGTATCGCGGGATTCCATTGTGGAAAATTTGATTTGGGGTATCAATGTTGTAAAAAAATTATTATTACTAGATGTATCGATAATATTGATAAATATATTAAAACATGTATTAATTTGGTTTTTTATAAAGATCAACTAAATCATGATAATACAGATACTCTCGAGTTTTTTTATGAATATAATGAAACTATACAGAAACTTCTACGTGATGGTATCGATGTTGATCAACGAATGCATGAATGTTGGAATATATTATTTGAAAAAAATCGGGCTAAATTAACCGAACTTCCTAAAAATACTAAAACACTTTTTAATAAAAAACAAATGAATCACGCGACAAATAACGCGACAAATAACGCAACAAATAACGCAACAAATAACGCGACAAATAACGCAACAAATAACGCAACAAATAACGCGACAAATAACGCGACAAATAACGCAACAAATAACGCAAACAATAATAAAGTTTTTATTTCTTTTACTACATGTAAACGTCTTGATTTGTTTAAACAGACAATGGGTTCTATTTTGAATCACTGGACCGATAAAGAAAAAATAGATTACTGGTTTTGTGTTGATGATAATTCATCAAGAAAAGATAGAGAATTTATGCAAACTTCTTTTCCGTGGATTACATATTATATGAAAACAGAAACTGAAAAAGGACATCGCGAAAGTATGAATATTATTTGGAATAAACTACAGGAAATCAAACCGAAATATTGGATTCATATGGAGGATGACTTTTTATTTTATACCAAACGAAACTATGTAGAAGATTCTATTGCGGTTCTTAAAAAATATAACACTTCTAATAATATTCGACAAGTTTTATATAATCGCAACTATTCTGAAACGATAGAGAATTCTTCTACAAAGGGGCATGTCATTTTATCTAGTAGTGAACATATTCCTGAAATTCCGGTAGTTTTTCATAATCATAATACAACTGATAAATTCTTTTTTCAAAATTGTTGTTATTGGCCGGATTATAGTTTTCGCCCTTCTATGATAGATGTTGAAACGATTTTGGAATTAGGTAATTATAATACTGAAAATCAATTCTTTGAATTAGATTATGCAAATCGATGGTATAAAGCTGGATATAGAAGTGCATTTTTAAATATGATATCTTGTCGTCATATTGGTAGACTAACATCAGATCGCCATGACAAAACAAAACCAAACTCTTACGAATTAAATAACACTTCACAATTTAATTTAACGAATTCTTTTGAATCTCACCCTTCTGTAGCTTCTCATGACTTTAATACTTCTACAAATACTATATTGACAAATGAGAATATTCGAAAATTATACAGCCCTCCCATAAAAGTAACTACATCGAGTAATATTAAAATAGTAAATTTGCAACATAGAGATGATCGTAAAAAAATAATGATTGAAAGACTTGTTGATGGGGGGTTTTCGGAATCTGAATACGAATTTGTGGACGCGGTTTATGGTAAAGAACTGTCGACGTCCCATACAATGGAATTATATAAATTATTTGAAGGAAATGATTTTGGAAGTAGATGCGGATTTATTGGATGTGCCTTATCACATTATGGTTTGTGGATAGAATTATTAAAAGATACTAAAAATGACTATTATATTATTATGGAAGATGATGTTATTTTATGCGACGGATATAAACAATATATTACGGATATTGAGAATCATTTTAAAGAGAAGGATATTTTATATCATGGGTATACAATGTTTAAAAATAATCGTGAAAAAACTAGAGAAATATATGATCATGAATCAGTGAATAATAGCACTTCTAAAGCTGTATCTATTCACCCTCTAAATAAATCAATATATATTGGTGGAATATTTGGATATAGTATAAATAAAAGTGGTGCACAAAAATTGGTAGACTATATTCATAAACATGGAATAAAACATGGTATTGACTATGTTATGAAAATCGTAAATACACTCGAGTGTTATGAAACACAACCAAATTTATGTATTTCATTATGGAATGAAGATAATACAGAATACGATACTGATATACAAAAGTATCACGATTCATTTGATTTTAGTTTATATGAGAATAACTATTTAGAATTTATAAAAAATAATTTTATATTTGTCAAAACACTTGATCAAATAGGGTATGATTTATATCATAAACAAAATAATCTTAAAATTATGATAATGCAAGCTGTAGATGATAAAAAATGTGTAGCATTTAATACGTTGGGTTTTTTTAAAAGTGATGTTGTAAATCTCACAAAATCTCCATGGTTTGGAGAGACAGATGGTATATACATAAAAAAGGAATATGCAAATAAATTGGGAGGACAACCCGGAGGGGATGAGCTATTAATAGAAGTTGAAAAACATGAGAAGCTACAGAAGGGTGAGATTAATGTTAATTCGGAAATAAATGAAATATCAAAAATAGTTGAAAAAAAAACTACAAATACTGTAAAAAGGGTAAAAAGGGTAAAAGTGTTATGTAACTGGTGTTCTTCACATGATGTATGTTTGGAATTTTTAACAATGTATAAAGACGGTAATTTTAAAGAATGGAGTAATATTGAAATTACATGGGATAATACAAACATTGATTATTATGTTATTATAAATATGCCTCCCAAAGACGAATATTATGATCCTGAAAAGACGATTGTATTTCAAATGGAACCATGGGTTTATGATAATACTAGAAAATGGGGGGTTAAAACATGGGGTGAATGGGCAAACCCTGATCCAAAGAAATTTATGAAAGTTTTTCGCCATACTGAAAGCCTGAATAATGTGCAGTGGCAAGTTTCGCCGCCTTCCCATGTAATTTGTCAAGGGGGCGATGGCGATGACGATATTTTAAATAAAATAATGTGCACTTTGAGTCATAAAATACACGATGAAGGGCATGAAAAAAGGGTTGGTTTCCTTAAAAAAATTGATTTACTAGGGCTAGATGTTATAGATATTATACATGTATATGGACGTGAAAATTATCATGGATTAAAATCATATGTGGGTGTTACTGATAATAAAAGAGAACTTTCAAAATATAAATACTGTTTTTCATGTGAGAATAATAGTGAAAAGAATTATGCAACCGAGAAAATATGGGAGCCTATTTTATTTGAGTGCCTTTGTTTTTATTGGGGGTGTCCTAATCTGGAAGAATATATTGACTCGCGAGCTTTTGTAAGATTACCACTCGATGACTTTGATGAGTGTGTTTCTATTATTACGAAAGCAATCGAAGAAGATTGGTGGGCGCAGCGTATAGATGTAATAAAAAAAGAAAAACGAAAAATATTAAATGAACTGGGATTCTTTCCTAGATTAAATAAATTAATTAGTGATATTTAATATAGTTATTGGTAATATAGTTATTGGTAATATATTTACTTATGTTTGTATTAAATATAAAGCATCTCCCCAGCCATGTTGTGTAAATTTGGTTAATACTCTTTTAAAATTATATTGTAATAAAAATGTATCAATTTCATCAATAAGGGCACAATCTTTATATAATTCCTTTTCGTTTACTTCTAAATATATCGCCTTTGCATATTTAATAGATTTCGTAGCACCTTTAAGTGCTAAAAGTTCTGCTCCTTGTATATCGAAATTCCAAAAATTATATATTGATGCATCTAAATTATTTCTCTCAAAAAAAGTGTCAACTGTAATACTTTTTTTAAGTATCTTGTCTACATATACTACATGTGGGTGTTCTTGAGAATGCGTTCCAAATTCTAATATACTCGATGATTGAATATTATTTGATACATTAAATAAGACATCTTCATCATCTTTATCGGTTATTAAAGCATGGTATACATTTTGTATTCCACTCTGTGTCGCCTCATTTACTTTATATTCAATCGCATCAATCCATACTATATTTTCGTTATTTATATTGAAACTATTGTAAAATAATAATTCTTCACATTCATGCGCTCCTATATGAAAAGCGCCTGTAATTGTGATATTGTTATATAGTAGAGCTTTATATACATCATCAATATTCAATATCATCTTTTCCTGTTATTCCTATATAGTATTATAAATATACATGTATTTGTAATATTATACGAATTTATTATACGAATTTTTTGTTTCAACTATTCTTCTCCTAGATCACCCCTCACCTTCCTCTTTTTTCTTTAGAACTGCACTTGCCGTAGATAAATTTATTTTCATACCCGAGGCTTTCGGTTTTTTTGATTTTGACGATTCGCCCGTTTCTCCTTTATCTTTTTCACTTACAGATACAACCGGCATTGCAGACATTGCAGACATTGACGCAACAGCTGCAGCACCTGATTTTTTAGGACTTGCACTTCTCTTGCTAGATTCCGACACCATACTGGGCGATAGTCGGACTCTTTCTGATTTCTTCAAATCACCACCCATTTGTTCTACTAGTTTTTGAAATGCCGAAATAGCATTGCTTGTTGCACCTTGAATATATGTAGATACACCGATAGGATCAATCTCGTTATGAAATGCAAGTCGAATAATACTATCGGTTGCATGAGGATGTGTTTTTCTAAAACCACAAAACGACAATGTTTTATCGGCTATAAAATGTTGCTGATATAAATAAAACTCGATAACTTTACCCAATGTATAATCCTCATTTATCAATGTGACATCGAAACCATTTTTCAATGTCGTTTCAGATGGAACAATGGGAACGTTTCCATGTTCTAAATCATATAAGAATTTTTCACATTTGGAAATCATAAATTTACACGCCTTTATTACAATTTCAGTATTTTCAAACACACCGACTGTCTCAATTATGAAATCGTAGCTATTTGCTTGATAATAACGTTTCGCCTCCAATAGAAACCAATTCTTTTTTTCCATCTCTATATCTTCATCACTTATTTGATTTTTTTTCATAGCGGCGGCTTTTTCACTCCATACTTCATTTGCCTTTGCTATATCTGGTGTGCACTCATACGCACATGTGCTTATAACATTAAATGAACCATCCTGTGACGCAGTTCCGATATCAAGACCGGATCGAAATGTAAGTCGTTCTCCATCAATATTCTCCGATAGTTTAGGCTGAAGACGAGCAAATTCAATATAGTCTCCTGTTATATTCGAAGGGGGGAATATTGCTCTCACAGCCGACTCATCAGAATATACATCTGTTCTGATATTTTTTATTTTGAAATCTTTTGTAGTAACATATACAATATTATCTGTATCATTTTTTACATCGACTTCTACAATATAATCTTTATACGGAAAATCCATGTCGTCGATGTGAATAGGGACACAACTTAGTCGCTGCTTAATAATTTCATTATGAAATCTAGTCGTATTATGTGTAATTTCGGCTTTATTTTCATTATATGGATAAGTTCTAAATACAAATGTAGGAATATCCGAGACTATAATTCTTCGCAAGGCATTTGCTATACTCATATTACAATCCGTCAACGTGAATTTTAGAAAACCTTTTGATGATGGGGATGATGTTTCTTCTACGAGATTTGAAATACGAGGTTCCATTGTTTTGTAAATTTGCTGTTCTTATTATATTATTATTATACAATTTATTAAATCAATTTTTCATTAATATAATTAAGGAAAATTAATAAGTAACAAATAATAATAATAATAATTAATTATCATTACATTAAAAATAATCAAAATAAGATAAAATAACTTAATTAATAAGTTAAAATAGACGATAAATACTCGTTGTAAATTATATTATGAGTAGTATTTTATATTATAGTAACTTCTGTGAAAAATCTAAAAAAATTCTTCAGACATTAGCGAAAAGTAATATTAAAGAAGAATTGCATTTTTTATGTATCGATAAAAGAGTCAAAGGGGCTACCGGGTCATGGTATATTATTCTTGAAAATGGAGAAAAAATTATCATGCCTCCGCAAGTAAATCGTGTGCCTGCTTTATTGCTTATGAAACAAGGACACCAGGTTTTATACGGTGACCAGATTTTAGCACACCTACAACCTCATGATACTGCAATGAATATGATTGCAACAAATAATAATGGAGAACCTTCACCATTTTCATTAAATAATGAATGTATGGGTGGATATGGTGTAGCATCTGATACATATAGTTTCTGGGATCAAACAAGTGATGATTTATCTGCAAAAGGTAATGGGGGGATGCGACAATTGTATAACTATGCTACTATTGATAGTAACATGAGAATAGAATCTCCAAAAGAAGATTATACTCCTGATAAAATCGGAAGCGTATCATTGGAAAATTTGCAGCAAAAAAGACAGAGCGAAATACAAGTTAATGCAGATAAACAAGCCAAAGCAGTCGAACATCCATCGCAGCAGCAATTTATACAACAGCAACAACAGAAACAACAATTTCAGGCACAATTTTCACAACAACAACAGTTTCAACAACAAATACAATCAATCGGACCAAAAGTTGCACAACAACAAGACCAGCAAAGACAACAACAAAAAAATGTGAGATTTAGTTAATTTGTATTTGTATTTGTATTTGTATTTGTATATTCGTAAATTTATATATTCGTAAATTTATATATTCGTAAATTTATATATTCGTAAATTTATATATTCGTAAATTTATATATTCGTAAATTTATATATTCGTAAATTTATATATTCGTAAATTTATATATTCGTA
>Ga0209086_10000910_pt1 | contig 24330 bp, 26 predicted proteins | sample M_130207_XF_Meta_FD_187312 | JGI IMG/M metagenome (GOLD analysis project Ga0209086, IMG submission 187312) | Freshwater microbial communities from Lake Montjoie, Canada to study carbon cycling - M_130207_XF_MetaG (SPAdes) (version 2) | ecosystem: Environmental > Aquatic > Freshwater > Lake... | reverse complement strand
ATGTTCATCACTTAGTACCGGTATAAATTCAGATTCTACAACACAAAAGTATGTATGAAAGTTAAACATACTATCGTTGCTGACAAATCGTTCAAGTGGAATAGTCTTTTTAATATCGGGCATTGCACCCAATTCTTCTTCAATTTCTCTTTGTAAGCCCTGCCATGCTGACTCATTAGAGTGATTAGTACCGCCCACTAATCCCCAACGACCTGCATGTTTGCCCTCAGCTTTTTGCAATAATAAAAATCGTTTTGTTGATCGAGCACAAATTAATGCCCCCGAACAATCAATTATGTCTGAGTTAGAAGTTATAATTCTAACCTCCAATCGCCACGTCTATAATCACCGTCAAAACTCTTCACCCAGTTAACTCCATTCCACTTGTATTGTACTAATGTATAGATATTTGTCTGATAAATCAAGTTTTCTGAGTTTTCATCCGCTGAGAATATTACCCACCATTTGCTGCCATCCCATTCAATGATGTCATTGGCTTCTGCAATAAAGTCAGTACTGTCAGTGTTTTTCCAAGCATCGGGACCGTCTTCATTCAAGTTTAACACATAAGTAACTGTACTTCCTACAGGTGCAAAGGCTGCAAGAATAATAACATAATTGCCATCTCGTTCTATCGGAGTTCCTTGTCCAACTTCAGTACCATTAACAAACACGTGACAATCGTTTACTTTGTCAAACTCAACTGCTGTACTAATCCTTTGTATTTTTAATCCAGTAACAAACGTGTCACGAACTCCGCCACCAATATTGTCAATAATTAAGTATCTAGTACCAAGTACTAAATTACTTGGCCCAGTAGTTGTAGGATCAATCACAGCGTCAAAACTTCCCCACGATTCTGACAATCTAGCGGGCCCTGCAATCATATTGTTTGTTGGATGAGTATCGGTATCCCAATTAACAACCATTTCAGATTCATCTAACGGATTTAAACTTAGATAGCCCACAACTTCGCTACCGTCTGGCTGTAACAAATAAATTTTAGCTAACCCAGCAGTATACGAGCCCGGATTTTGTTGTAATATTACTTGCCAGTTTAACCAAACTCCGGGTTGCGTACTACTTACTAGTTTAATTTTACCTTCGGATACAACAATATCAAAATTGCCAAGTGTTGCTTTTGCACTTGCCATAGAATTTCCGGGATATGATTGCCCCGCATCTACATACACCCCTAACCCGTCAACATATGAGTCGCTCATAGACGAACTGTCAAATGCGCTTGAAATAATATTAGTAACAACACCTAATTTCTTAACCTTGGCAGGCGGTGTAATCCATATAGGAGTAGTTAGTGTAAGAGTAGCAATATCAATTTGTGTAGCAGTGCCCATTGGAACCGTACGACTAGTAAATGTTACATCACCGAGATCTACAACAGTTAATGATGTCCAGTCTACAAAGTTGTCAGTTGTTTGTATTTCTAAACTTGGATTAAACAATACTAAAATCTGTTCTAGTATTTGTAATTTTTGTTCTGTACTAGTTGACCATATATCTGCTTTAACTGACAACTTAAATGGAGTTGGCATCAACCGTTCAACCGTATAATTTTGTCCTTGAGTACTAGTATAGTTTCCATCGTCATCGATGTCTCGTTCACGAAAATGCATTTTACTAACCAACGTAGCATCACCTAATCGAGTATTATCCAAATCAAGATCAGTAATATATATTGCAATTCGAGGAGCACTTTGAAGTGTATTTTCTGAATTTTGATTCACAACAGTTGCTGCTTGGCGATCTTGATCTCCGTACATAACCGGCACACGTACTAGCGTACCGTCTCCGTATCGAACTACAAAGTTACTTAGGAGTCTAACTATTTGTAATAAGTATCGGCGTATTTGGCCGTCATAAAAATATTGCGAGATATTGCGACGGCGTTAAACCGAAGCCTCCTGTTTATTGTAGATATGCATTATAAGTCTGCCTTAGGTTTAAGTGCCTTGCTTAATGCTTGACGTTGTGCAACAGTCTCACCGGCAATATTATCAGTTTCTGTATTATTAATAAATCCAGTTCTAAAAGTTTGTCGAGTATCAGTATTAGTCATTGACATACGAATATCATCTTCACGCTTGACCCAACGTTTACTATCGTATCTAAACAATCTGTTGGGCAAGAAATCTGTTCGTAGAAAGAAATCACCTTCAATGGCGCCTGCTGGAAAACCTATCCCATGCCCAAAATCAACACCGTTAAGTGGTATACCATCCCCTAGTAAGTATCCACTATATCCTGTTCTATTTGGTCTAGCACCAATTCTACTTGCATCCATGTGCATACTAGAAGCATCTGGTGGCGTTGTAGCATCATCTACAGTAATAAGTGCTGGATTACCAAACTCGTCAGCAGTTAATGAGTAAAACTGTTGGGTTTCATATCCACTCTTAGGAGCATTGGCTTCGGCTTGGGCAAGGATAGCATCATTAATTTCAAGACTTTTTGCCTGTGTACTTAAGATACTCTGTATCGTGGCTCCGGAGTATACGCTAAAATAACCAGCATTAGGCGGTGCTATGCCTGTAGTAGCTGCGGTAACTTGATACAGGGTGCCCTGATAGCGAATAATTTCTCCAACGGCATATGTTACAGTTGGGCTGTAATCTCCTGTAAAGTTTGCATCTTTATCTGTGGGAGTTTTAAGAATGTCTGAATATTGTTGTTGATCAGCAATCTTACCTAATTTTAATCTGTATAAATGTGGATACCATGTACGGCTAAATCCTTCAGCAGCACGACCAACTTCACTGATAACAAAGAATCTTGGCAGTGCTTGGTCAGCATCATTAAGTGCAAACTCATCTCGCAAGTGCGGTAACTCCACTACATCGCCAGCTAATGGTTTACGGCCAACTAGCTTGATAAAATCATTAATGTGTACAGTCATAAAAACTGTATCGTTATCGATAAACAGACCAAACTGACTTAGGTTAAAGTCAATGTCAGATACATTATAAACACCACGTACTGTGTATACTGAACTGTCATATTTTCTATCACGATTTTCAAGGAATAGCAAATCTTGTATGTTGGTTTCTTTTACAGCATCGTACATAGGTATATCTGCAGTACTTTCGCCTGTTAGAGGATTCTTGGGTCCTAGGTATTTGTGTAGATATAAGTCGGTGCCGCCCACCTGAAACATCTCAGATATGCTGCGATCGTGAAATTTGTAATCGTTGCCTTTCTCGGGCGAATAGAGGGATAAACGTGGCATAGTACAATATTTAGCGATAAATAACATGGGAGATACAAATGTCAGACAATCCACAACAAGTTAAACAACAAGTTTTTGATTATTGTCGCGCCATGTTGGGCGACGGTATGATTGACGTTGAGCTTGACCCTATACATTATGAAACAGCATTGGATCGTGCTCTAACTAGATTCCGTCAACGCAGCCCAAATGCTGTGGAAGAAAGCTACAGTTTTTTAACCCTTGAAAAGGACAAAAATGATTACATTTTGCCTAAAGAAATTATTAACGTGCAGTCTGTTTTTAGAAGAACATTGGGATCAAGAACTGGCGGCGGAACTGGAACAAACTTTGAGCCTTTCAATCTTGCGTATACTAACACGTACCTTTTAAACAGTACAATGATGGGCGGCATTGCTACGTATTTTATGTTTGCAAGCTATCAAGAAATGATAGGTAAAATGTTTGGGGCATATATCGAGTTCCAGTGGATTCCGTCAAGTCGTACTATTAGAATACTACAGCGTCCGTTTAGTGAAGGTGAAGTAATTGGAATGCGTACTCAGAATTTTAGGCCAGATTATCTTATCATAGAAGATATATATGCTAAACAATGGATACGTGATTATACGCTAGCCAACTGTAAAATGATGTTAGGTGAAGCACGCTCTAAGTTTGCATCAATTGCATGCGGCGGAGCATTAAACGGCAATGATTTAAAGTCGGCAGGCAAAGAAGAACTAGCTGCCTTAGATAAAGAATTAGAAACATTAGTTAGTGGCGGCACTGGCTATACATTTGTCATTGGTTAACTATGAAAGTACATGAAATTATATCTGAATCTGCTGCATGGCGCCGCAAAGAAGGCAAGAGTAAAGCTGGCGGACTTAATGCCAAGGGTGTAGCTAGTTATCGTAGAGAAAACCCAGGTAGTAAATTGCAGACAGCGGTTACTACTAAACCTAGTAAATTAAAAGCAGGCAGCAAGGATGCTAAACGTCGTAAATCATTCTGTGCAAGAATGGGTGGAGTTGATGGTCCGATGAAAAAGCCCAATGGTGATCCTACTCGCAAAGCACTGGCCCTTAAAAAATGGAATTGTTAAAATGAAAGTACATGAAATTATCACTGAAGCTAAGGGTATGAAGAACATTGACAACACCCATAAGGCTGCTATGAAAAATGCAATGACATTTCCATCAATGAATATGAGTACTGGTAGTGCATACTTAGGATGGCGCATGGGCATTGCAATGGCAGGAGCCCCTGACTATCCTACAAAGATGAACGCCGACAATTGGATTGGAGGCGATCCGTTATTATCAACTTATACTAAAGAAGAAATGGACATTGTTAATGCTGCCGCAAAGGCAGTTGGTGCCGGATCTGCTCAAAATTGGAGCGGAGATCGTAGCAAAGAAATTGCCGGGACAAACACAACCAGCACTGTTGCTAAACGTAAAACGAACAAATACGGCATATAAATCTCTTGACCTTGTAATAAAAGTGTTATATACTAGCACAACTTTACGAGGTTTCTTATGATCATAGGCGTGTGTGGTTTTATCGGTTCGGGCAAAGATACAGTCGCTGACTACCTTACAAATTTCCATGGATTTCGAAGAGAAAGTTTTGCCAACAGCCTCAAAGATGCAGTAGCACATGTGTTTGGGTGGGACAGAACTATGTTAGAAGGGCGCACTAAACAAGCCCGTGAATGGCGTGAGCAAGCGGATCCTTGGTGGAGTAATCGATTAGGATATTCCATAACTCCTCGTTGGGTATTACAATACTGGGGTACAGAAGTATGTCGAAAAGCATTCCATGACGATATCTGGATAGCATCCTTAGAGAATAAACTCAGAAACTCAACAGACGACATTGTTATTAGCGATTGCCGTTTTCCTAATGAAATCAAGTCAATCAAAGATGCTGGCGGTATTGTAGTACGTGTTCAGCGTGGCCCTGAACCTGAATGGTACGATGCCGCAGTTAGTGTGAATAAGGGAGATCGTGGCAATATGAATTGGGCATTAAGTAGAGCTAAAATGGAAGATTTAAAAATTCATGCCAGTGAAACAGCGTGGGTCGGAACTAAATTTGATGTTGTGTTAGACAACAATAGCACTATAGATGAGTTGTTTGCTCAGGTTAAAGATCTGGTACAAGATCGCCTTGCTTCCAACGAATTCCTTCCTTGTGCAAGACTCGCGCACAATTAGCACAAATAGTTTTTAGATTTGTAGGTCGACTATTATTAAGATTGCCATCAACGTGAAATACGTTGAACTGTTCTGAAAACTTTGATTTAAATCCGCATTTATCACACACGGATCTCATGCGGTATCCGTCCCTATACCACTTAGGCTCTCCACTGCGAATTCCGCCGTGGTGCAGACATGCCTCGCATCGCTTGCGATAATAGGTACGTCCGTTCTTAACATAATTGATAGCAGCGGGTCTTAAACCGCAAATACATAGTGGTCTTGCCATAAACATATTTATACCGGACCTTTTTACCCCCTTTTCTGTATGGTATTAGCAGCTATTTTTAACCAAATACTATAAATACATGTAGAACAAAAACCTTAGGAGATTCCAAGATGGCATTAAGTTCACCAGGCGTACAAGTCAGCGTAATTGACGAATCATTTTATACACCAGCAGAACCTGGCACAGTCCCTTTGATTGTGGTAGCAACCGCTGAGAACAAACAAAACGGCGGAGGCACCGGCATCGCCCCGGGTACATTAATGGCCAACGACGGAACTGTTTATTTGTTAACAAGTCAGAAGGATTTAGCGGATACATTTGGAGACCCAGTTTTCAAGACTGACTCTAACAACAACCCTATCCATGCTGGCGAACAAAACGAATATGGCCTACAAGCTGCTTACAGCTTATTGGGTGTTAGTAATCGTGCATTTGTGGTTAGAGCAAATGTTGATCTTGATCAACTGAATGCCAGCGCAGACGCACCGTCAGCAAACCCAGAAAACGGTACATATTGGTTAGATACACAAAATACAGCATTTGGTATTTTTGAATGGAACGCAGCCCCAGCAACAGCAGGCGGCCAAATGTTTACTAATAAAACGCCAATTGTTATTACTGATATTAATAAAATTACCGGTGGCGAGCCAAAAGCATCAGTTGGAGCAATTGGTGATTATGCGATCGATGCAACTGGAGTACCAGTTGAACTGTTTGTTAAAACATCTATAGGAGTATGGGAAAAAGTTGGCAGTGATGCCTGGCAGACTAGCATCCCAACAGTAGTTGGAGACACACCAGGTACAATTATTACTTCTACTACATTTAGCATTAACGGCAACACTTGCACTATTAGTGGCACCTCTGCCGCAGACGTTGCATCAGCAATTGCAGGTATTACTGGTGTTACTGCGGCTGTGGTAAGTGGCAAAGTTAACATTTACTCAACAGGTGCAGATGTAGTTGTTGCAGTGGCCAGTTCAGGCACTCCTGCGGTATTAAGCGTATTGGGACTAACTGCTGGAACATACCGTGCACCAGCATTAGCTATTGCCAAGCATACAGAAGTTCCTCAGTGGAAGTCAGCCGCAGCTACATCAAGACCAACAGGTTCTGTGTGGGTTAAAACAACCGAGCCAAACAATGGCGCACGTTGGAGAGTTAAGCGTTTTAATGCAGGCACTGCACTATGGGAAGCAGCAGAAGCTCCTATTTATGAAACAGCAGCCGCAGCATTAAATGCCTTAGACAGCACAGGTGGTGGCTTAAATCTAGCAGTTGGAACATTGTTTACCAAGTCTAATGCAACTGAAGCTACGCAAAAAGAAGCAGATTTTACAGTATATCGTCGTAAAGCAAGTGGTGCAACTACAATTACATCTTCTGCAATTACTGCAAGTACATTTACTGCTGCGTCACACGCATTTAAAATTCGAGAAAGTTTAGTTGGATCTGCTACATTATCTGCTGAAGTTACTGTTACTGTTACTTTAGCAGCGGCAACCACGGCAGCTGACACATTCGCAGGAGCAATTAATGCTGCTGGGCTTATAAATGTACAAGCATCAGTTGACGCAAGTAATCGAATCGTAATTACTCATTCTAAAGGCGGCGAAATCACGCTAGAAAATACTACTTTAACTCCAATTACACTTGCCGGATTTACTGCAACTACAACTAACTTATATACCGCACCAAGTGGTGTTACATATAGTCTTGTTGCTAGCTTATGGGAACCTTTGAGTTACACAGCGGGAGCTGATGCACCAATGGCATTGGCAGCAAACGGACAATTATGGTATAGTTCAGTAATTGACGAAATTGACATTATGGTTCACAACGGTACTACATGGGTCGGATATTCAAGCGTTACTGGTACAGATCCAGCAGGTCCATTAGTAAGTGCTACTAAACCTGAAGAACAAAGCAATGAAGATCCATTAGTTGCTGGCGATCTATGGATTGACACTAGCGATACTGAAAACTTCCCAACAATCTACAAATACAACTTAGACTTGCAACAATGGGTATTAGTTGATAAGACTGATCAAAGTACAGAAGATGGTGTGCTATTTGCAGATGCTCGTGCAGGCGCTAATGGTGGTTCTGCTACTTCAGCCCCAGACTCGACTATCGTTGAATTGCTATCCAGTAATTTCTTAGACTTTGATGCTCCAGATCCTGCACTATATCCGAAAGGTATGTTGCTATGGAATTTGCGTCGAAGCGGTTTCAACGTTAAAAAGTTTGTAACAAATTATGTTGATACTGCCGGTGACAACGATCGCCAAGGTGGTGTATCAATGAGCGCATACTATCCACATCGTTGGGTTACTGAGTCTGCCAACCAATCTGATGGTTCTGGTACATTTGGTCGCAAGGCTCAACGTGCAGTAGTAGTGCAGGCTCTACAAGCAGTTGTTAACAGCAACCAAGACATCCGTGATGAAGAAAGCCGTGTGTTTAATTTGATTGCTTGCCCAGGATATCCTGAGCTAATCGGTGAACTAATTAATCTAAACTATGACCGCGGTCTAACAGCGTTTGTAGTAGGTGATACACCTGCTCGTTTAACAGCCGATGCAACTAGCTTACTAGCATGGGGCAACAACTTAAATGGCGCATTAGAAGACAATGACATCGGAGCAACTAGCTTTGACGAATACATGGGTATGTTCTATCCATGGGGCTTCTCAAGTGACAACTTTGGTAACAACGTTGCTATTCCTCCAAGCCATATGATCTTGCGTACAATTGCTCTAAACGATCAAGTTGCTTATCCATGGTTTGCACCAGCCGGTGTACGTCGTGGCGGCATTAGTAATGCAACAGCAGTTGGTTATATTACTGGTGAGGGCGAATTTAAATCAGTCGCTCTTAACACTGGACAACGTGATACATTGTATGAATCAAAGATCAATCCTATTACATTCTTAACTGGTACTGGATTAGTTAATTATGGTCAAAAGACACGTGCTCGTGCAGCAAGTAGCTTAGATCGTATTAACGTAGCTCGTTTAGTTGTATATTTACGTAGACAACTAAGTGCATTAGCTAAGCCTTACGTCTTTGAACCAAATGACAAGATAACTAGAGATCAGATCAAGAACGCAGTTGATGGATTAATGCTTGAATTAGTTGGACAACGTGCATTGTATGACTACATCTGTGTTTGCGATGAATCTAACAACACGCCGTCAAGAGTTGATCGTAATGAATTATGGATTGATATTGCAATTGAGCCGGTTAAGGCAATTGAATTCATCTACATTCCACTACGTTTGAAGAACACTGGCGAAATCGCCGCATTAGGTTAAACCTATAAATACTATACAGGAGCTATAATATGGCAATCGCAACACTAAACAAATTTTCAGTACCCCTAGCTGGTTCTCCACAGAACCAGGGTATGTTGATGCCAAAGTTAAAGTATCGCTTTCGCGTTACTTTACGAAACTTTGGTGTTGGCGGAAATACTACAGAAATCACTAAGATGGTAGTGGACTTTACTCGTCCAACTATCACTTTTGATGATATAACACTTGATACATATAACAGCAAGATCTTCATGGCTGGTAAGCATACATGGAGTGATGCAACTCTAAACGTTCGTGATGACGCTAACGGAGGCGTAACTAAATTAGTAGGTGAGCAACTACAGAAACAATTCGACTTCTTCGAAATGTCATCTGCTGCATCTGCTAACGATTACAAGTTCGTAACTGTTTGCGAAGTACTAGACGGCGGCAATGGCGGATTTGCTCCTAATGTTCTTGAAACATGGGAACTATATGGCTGTTACCTAAAATCCGCAAACTATAACAACATGGCATACAGTGAAAATGCTGCTAGTACTATTACATTAGCAATTAAATTTGATAATGCACAGCAAACAGCTCAAGGTACAGGCGTTGGCATTAATGTAGGTCGACTAGGCGCACGAGCTGGTGGCTTAGCCACTGGTGCTTAATTTACTTTATAAGTACAAAAAGCGACTTCGGTCGCTTTTTTTGTGATTTGATTATATGGCCAGTTAATTTAATTGGCTAAATATTAGCATGGCAGATAAATCATTTGGTCAGTTTATAGCTGATGTATCGGATCCCAAAGGCAATGTTGCTGACTTTCGTCATGCGGCAAGACTGTTCTCTGATGATAGTTTTAGATTAGCACCAAAGAGTAAGTTTAACTATCATGTTTCTTTTGGAATTAATACCCAAGCATTAAAGAGTTTAAATTTTGATTTTCGACATAGAAATGAAATTAACATGTTGGTTAAAAAATGCGACTTACCTAAATTTACCATTGCTACAGAAACGTTAAATCAATACAATAGAAAAAAGATTGTACAGAATAAAGTTGACTACACTCCAATTAACATTTCCTTCCATGATGATCGATTAGGTGTTACTCGACAACTATGGGAGAATTATTTTAGATATTATTATGCAGACTCTACAGTAGCTAGCCGCCCAGGTGCGTATAACCGAACGGCAATGACTAACTCGTCTTTTATTAAAAGCCCTTACGGCTTTGATAACAATAGCAGTATACCATTTTTTGACAAGATTACAATTTATCAAATGGCTAACAAGCAATATGCTAGTTATACATTAGTAAATCCAGTTATTACAGCATGGAATCATGACACATTAGATTACGGATCAAGTATTCCGGCAGAGCAATCAATGACTGTAGCATATGAAGCAGTTGCATATGGCACTGGAAATGTTAGTCAAGGTAATCCTCCAGGATTTGCTCAAGATCATTACGATACATTACCTAGCCCAATACGACTAGCAGGCGGCAGGCGAGCTGATCTATTTGGACAAGGTGGCGTATTGGCTGGCGCAGAATCAGTATTTGGCGCAATATCTACCATGTTGTCAGACCCTAGTAGCATAACAATTAATGACATATTAAGAACTGGCACGCAAGCAATTAACACGTATAATAGTGCAAAAAATCTCAACATGGCCAATGTGAGAAATGAGTTAAGTACAGCAGGTTATAATGCTGCCGTCACCGGAGCCAGATCAATAATTAACCAACCAATTAGCGGACTAACCAATTTTTCATTCCCAATGGGTAGCGGCGGCAATGCGCCAACTATAGCAACACCGCGTGATACTGGCGTAGGACCACAATGAGTACTGCAATAAATTTACCTAGAGTAACTACCAGCAATGATACTGGAGATCAAGTTAGAAGTTTCTTTGATCGATATTTTCAACATCAGGTTACATTCCCCAGTAATCAAATAGATGCAGTTTTGGGATATTTTTTAAAACGAGGATTCCAGGAAGAAGCTGCAAAAAGTACAAGTATTGTTTTGCTAAATCAAGCTCGTATAGATAACATTCCAGTATTTCAATTATTAGATACACTTAAAGGTCTTACTGATTCTCAGCTAAGCCAAGTTGTTACGGAAGTACTAAACATATACCGAGAGAAATCTTCGACACTGGGTTTCAAGATTATACAAACAGAAGAAACCATAGAAAGTCGAAATATTAAACCGTAATGAGTCGATTTGCTCAAGGTAAATTTATAATAACAAACCCGGACAAGTATGTAGGAAATAAAAGCCCAACATATCGCAGCTCTTGGGAATGGCACTTTATGCGATTTTGTGACCAAGATCCTCGCATAATGAAATGGGCCAGTGAAGCAATTAAAATCCCCTACAAAGATCCCTTTACCGGTAAAGGCACAGTATACGTGCCTGACTTCTTTATTCAATATGTAGATGCTAAGGGTAAGATGCAAGTCGAGCTAATTGAAGTAAAACCTCAGAATCAAACGGTATTTGAAAAAGTAGGTAAAAACAAGCATAACCAACTACAGTATGCAAAGAACCAAGTAAAGTGGCGAGCAGCATACCAATGGTGTGCTAAACAAGGTATAAAATTTAGAGTATTAAATGAACAAGACTTATTTCACAATGGCAAAGTGAGATAAGTATTATTATGAAAAAACTCGAAGAAATCCTAAATTTGCCCGAAAGCAAAAAGACTATCAAAAAAGCTGAAAAGGAAAAGTCTGCAGAAGTTGCTGCTCCTTTCCTTAGAGATATGAGTGAATTTGATAAAATTGCAGCAGCATTACCCGCAGTAAAGGGGTTAGGAGATGCTAGCGATAGTGAGTTTGATGCTTTAGCACAACGAGCAACAGATGCCTATGACGACCTTATGGATCTAGGTATGAATGTTGAAGCACGTTACTCAGGGCGAATATTCGAAGTTGCAGGTGGCATGCTTAAAAATGCAATTGATGCAAAAGCAGCTAAAATAGATAAAAAACTTAAGATGATTGAACTACAGCTGAAGAAGCAGAAGTTGGATCAAGATGCGGGTAACGACGAAGGTGTAGACGTTACCGGAACTGGTGTTATTGTTTCCGACCGCAATAGTTTAATCGAAAAACTACGCAATATGAAATAAATAATATATCAGGACTCCACTATGAAATCGTTTACCGAATACTTATTAGAAAGCAAGGAAGAGAAGAAATACTCTTTTAAGATTAAAATTGCAGGCGACCTACCGGAACATTGCGAAGATGTTATGGAAACCGCTTTGAAGAAATATCAAGTAGCTAAGTTTACTAAAACTAAGACTACGCCAATTCAAGCCAAGCTACAAGACTTTCCAACATTAGAAAATTTACAAGTTAATATTTTTGACATTGACCTAGAATATCCAACTACTAGCGCAGTATTAACAAACTACATGATTGAACAAACTGGCATTACTGCCGATAGAATCCGTGTACGTAGTCCATTAGAAGATGCAGAAAGTGAGTTAAATGCAGAGCATCTTGAAGTTGATAAAAAAGCATTATTAACACAAGACTATCAGAAAGAGAACAATCAAAATAGTGTCGGCGACAAAGGCATTAGTAACTTTCTTAAAGATATAGCAAAAGTTAGAAAAGAACATGTACAATACAAAGGTGTAAACGATGCTATCTTAGCAAAGAAAACACCAAAAGAAAAAGCACAAGATCAAGCTAAACCAAGTGCTGGCACAAGTCCAATCGGTTCTGCTAAAGGAAAATAATATGAACTTCGCAGACATTTACAACAAGATTAAAGCCATTAATGAAGGTGGAATAACATTGCCGCCCGAAGATGATCCAGATGGATCGTTGCCAGCAGGAGCATTTACAGCCGCTGACCAACAAACAATGAACAACAACATGAGTGCCGCTGCTGCGGCACCTGCAGAACCAGCTGCACCCACAACTCCCGTTATCAGTCTAACCGATGGTAATAACGGAACTATGAATTTACCCAATGGATCCAGTGTTCCAGTTACTTTGTATCCAGAAGGTGGCATGCAACCAAGAATGCCATCGGGCTCAGAAAAAGTTATTGCAAGTGTGAATAGTCAGCAAGTTGAGGTTTGGATTTATGGAGGTAGGGGCTATGTGAGAAATTACGGTGCGGCAACAATGAACGAAAACAAAATGAACTTTAATGAACTATTTCAAAAGATGCGAGAGCTAGACGCTCCGGTCAGCGAAGAATTAAAAGGTGGGCAGAAGAATCTGGATGCTGACAAAGATGGAGATATTGAAGCTGATGATCTAAAAGATCTGCGTGATAAAAAAGTTGACGAGGAATTAGTTGGAGAATGTGGAGACATGTCAATGCCTAACGGTATGATGGGTATGCGTAATCCTGACCAACAAGATTCTATTAGCGCAAACATCAGCATGAATGCTAGTGGACAAGGCGGCATCCGTGATCTAATGGCTATCCTTCGCAATATTGAAAATGGCGGTGATGAAGAGCACGGTGGTGACGAACACGATATGGCCATTGCTATTAGAGGAATGGGCGACGAGCCAGAGCCACTAATTGACATGGACGAAGCTGAAGCCGGCGGATTTGATCGGGCCAGTACAACTCCTGATCCACAGATGGCTCCGGCAAGTGCTGCCTTTCCAACAGGCAATGACATGCATAGCAAAGGCGGCAATGAAAGACCTAAAGTAAATGGTGGCGGAAACCCTTATGCTATGACTGCTGAGAGTTTAATTCCAAGACTTGCTAATCTTTATCAAGAAGTAAAAAGTCGTTAATTAGCTATAAGCTATTCAAAGAGGCCCTAGAGGCCTCTTTTTTATTGTAAATAACATATGGCAACAAAAAGTTTAGATGGCGTTTTAACTAAAAAGGCGCACACCCGAGAAACCTTCACTGAGAGACACATTGAAGAGTTAATTGCATGTTCGAATCCAGATAACGGATATCATTATTTCTGTGAAAATTACTTTTACATACAGCATCCTGTTAAGGGTAAGATGTTGTTTGCGCCGTTTAGTTTCCAAACACGACTGTTAGATGCATACCATAATCATAGATTTAATGTTAATATGTTGCCGCGACAAATGGGTAAAACAACTTGTGCCGCCGGGTATTTGTTGTGGTTTGCAATGTTTCACCCGGACCAAACAATATTAATTTCAGCGCACAAATTTACTGGATCACAGGAAATTATGCAGCGTATTCGATACGCATATGAACTATGTCCCGATCACATACGTTCGGGTGTAGTAAACTATAACAAGGGCTCTATTGAGTTTGATAATGGATCACGCATTGTCTCTACAACTACTACTGGCAACACAGGTCGTGGTATGTCTATTTCCTTACTATACTGTGACGAGTTTGCTTTCGTACCTCCAAATATCGCCGATGAGTTTTGGACTTCAATTTCCCCGACACTAGCAACTGGTGGTCGAGCAATTTTAACATCAACACCAAACAGTGATGAAGATACATTTGCTATCATATGGAAAGAAGCTAACAAGAAGTTTGACGAGTTTGGTAATGAACAAGAAATTGGAGTAAACGGGTTTTTTCCGTTTACTTGTGAATGGAGCGAGCATCCGGATCGAGACGAGGTATGGGCAACTACTGAACGTGGCCGTATTGGTGAAGAACGATTCCGCCGAGAATATAACTGTGAGTTTTTAGTCTATGATGAAACATTAATTAACAGTATTCATCTAGCTGGAATGGAAGGTAAACAGCCTAAAATGAACATGGGGCAAACACGGTGGTACAAAGACCTTAGTAAAGATCACATTTATGCTATTAGTCTCGATCCTAGTTTAGGTACAGGCGGAAATAGTGCTGCTATACAAATATTTGAATTACCGTCATTTACACAAGTTGGAGAATGGCATCATAACTTAACTCCTATCCAAGGCCAAATACGAATATTAAAAGACATACTAGTTTACATACAAGAATGTATTGGAAGTGATAACAGCTCTAACATCTACTGGTCAATTGAAAATAACAATATTGGTGAAGCAGGGTTAGTTTGTATCCGCGACATTGGTGAAGATCATTTTCCCGGATTGTTTGTAAGTGAACCTATTAGAAAAGGTCATGTGCGAAAATTCCGTAAAGGATTTAACACAACTCACAAGACTAAGATATCAGCAGCAGCAAGACTAAAACACTTAATAGAATCCAACAAAATGAAGATTAGCAGTAGACCCCTAATCTCAGAGCTTAAAGCATTTATTGTTACCGGAGTTAGCTTCAAAGCAAAAAGCGGAGAAGAAGATGACTTAGTCAGCGCATTATTGTTAATTGTGCGTATGAGTCAAGTGCTTGCAGACTGGGATTCTAGGGTGTTTGATAGTTTTAGCAGTAATGATAACGCAGGGGAAGAAGATTACGAGCTTCCCATGCCTATCTTTGTTTCATCTAATTAAAGATAAATATCAATATGGACAAGAATCTCGAACTAATCGCTAAAGAACTATTTGGAAAAATTCGCACACAATTTCCTAAAATTCAACTTGGAGATGCAAATAGTGAAGTAACTGATCGTCCTAAGGATGCCCGATTTTTTGAATTTGATTTTGTAAAAAACAGAAAAAATTTAGGATCTGTCAGCATTAGTATTGCCGATAATCAAGCTGAAAACGACGAAGATGATACTGCTGATAACGACGGGATGGTTGTTATGTACAGCAATGACATTGTTGAAAATCAACCTACCGGCATTAAACGACAATGGTTTAATTTCTTAAGAGAACTTAGAGAATTTGCCAAACAGAAGATGATGAACTTTTCGATCCGCGATATTACAAAAACAAATTTAGACAAACGAGATTATAATTTTATGGTCAATAACAATGGAGAAGGTAGTATGACTGAAAGTAAACTATGGGGCACTGCTAAAACTAGCTACCAGAAGATGGGAGAAGCTAAACTTATTGTTAGGCACACCCAACCTGTAAACTATGCCCATGCAGCTGGTCGCACACTACACATTGAAAGTATTCATGTTGAAAATAGTCAAGGTGAGCGTTTCAAATATCCAGTTAAACACTTAAATGGTGCTCGCGCATTAGCTACTCACGTAGCACACGGTGGCACACCTTATGATGGCATTGGTCAACATATTACTGGTCTAAGCGAAGAACTAAACAAGTTGCGTATGTTCAAAGGCTATGTTGATCGTAATTCTATGGTTAGCGAAGCAATGGGTACTATTCAAACTAAAGTATACGAGCGAATTGATCAAGTTAAGAAAGAGATTCGTAGTCTACAAAATCAAAGCTACTACGAGTCATTTGCCGAATCGTTTGTGGTTAATGAAGCACAAGAGATTCCTGAAGACCTAGTTAATGATTGGGTTGATCGTTTAACAATCCGTACATTCAACGAAGAACTAAAGAATGTATTCCCATACATTTACAAACTAGTTGGCGAAGAAGTTGATGTAGTTAAAGAACTAACAGCAGAAGATTTACTAGGTGAAGAAGATGCAGATTCTGCAGAATCTGATCCGGTTAAAGAAATTGAAGAATTCCATACATTTGAATCTTACTTAGACAACATCATGAGAGAAGAAAGTGATTTGTTTAACACTGATGAAGAAAGTCAAAGCGCATCTATACAAACATTAAATCAATTGATTGCACAAGAATTTCCAGCAGGTGTTGATGGCACCAATGCTATTCAAAGTCTAAAAGGTGTTATTGACGATCAAGAATTTACTGACGCAATTAAACAATTAGGTAAAGTAAATCCTGAAATGGATATTAGAGAATTCCTAAAGAGTTATTTAGAAAAGCACGACGAAGAGAATGGTACAGATATTGCTAGTAAGATCAATTTTGATAGTACTACACCTGCACCTACTGAGCCTGCTCCGGAAGCACCCCCAGCTGAACCTGTTGCGGCAGCACCCCCAGCTGAACCTGTTGCGGCAGCACCTGCTCCGGCAGAGCCTGCTCCTGTAGCAGAAGAAAAAGAAGATCCACCGTTTGACGGCCCTTACAAAGATCCTAAAGACAACAAAGATCAATTTGGCAATACAGTCAAGCACCCTGCCCGACACGCTGCTAAGAAAGGCCTGGCCGCTGCCATTGCCAAAGCAAAGAAAGCTGGCGCTACTGCCGAGACGATAGTTAACTTTGGGTCGGGCGAAATGTCATTAGGTGAAGCTATTACTAAGGCTGGAATGGATGTTGAAGAATTCTTTGAAGGCACCGGTAAACAAAACGAAGTAATTGAGTTTGTTAAATCAATGTACGATGACACTACTGGCAATTTCCCTAAAGGAGAAACTGGTGTATTGTTAGCAGTTGAAAAACAATTTGGTGAAGATGCAGCCAAGATGGCACACAGTGTAATCAGTGAACTATCACAAGTTTACGAATCAAAACGTATGCGTCAACTTGCTGGTATTACCGAAAACGGCTTACAAAAACCGCAAGCAGACGTTGCAGACATGTTCAAACACTTTAATGCAATGTTTAGATAATTGGCAAAAATAAATCACATTTAAGCAAGATATCTCTTGCAAACATAAATAAAAGTGTGTACAATACAATGTATGCACTTTTTTACTTTACAATGGTGTAAAGTAGATATAGGCAAAACTAGCAGAAATGCAAAACAACTTAGGCTAACAATAGGAGATAATCATGGCATCATTAGCTGAAATCAGAGCAAAGCTCAAAGAGCAAGAAGGTAATTCAAAGGGTGGCGGTGAACGTACCGGTGGAGATAATTCCATTTACCCTTTCTGGAACTTAAAAGAAGGTTCCGAATCAACAGTCCGTTTTTTACCTGACGGAAATCCCGACAATACATTTTTCTGGGTCGAACGTGCAATGATCAAATTGCCATTTGCCGGCGTTAAAGGTTCTACGGACTCTAAGTCTGTAACTGTTAACGTTCCTTGTATGGAAATGTACGGAGAGGCTTGTCCAATTCTTGCAGAAGTTCGTGGTTGGTTTAAAGACCCAGCATTAGAAGATATGGGTCGTAAGTACTGGAAGAAGCGTAGTTACATCTTCCAAGGATACGTTGTTGAAGACGGTCTTAAAGAGGAAAATCGTCCAGAAAATGCAAACCGTCGTTTCATTATCGGGCCACAGATTTTTCAATTGATCAAAGGTGCGTTGCTTGATCCAGAAATGGACGACATGCCAACTGATCCAGTCAACGGCGTTGACTTTAAGTTGATCAAGACTTCAAAAGGTGGTTATGCTGACTACTCTACATCAAAGTGGAGCCGTCGTACTCGTCCGTTGGATAGTACAGAAACTGCTAACTTGGAAACACACGGCTTGTTTAATCTTAAGGATTACTTGCCTAAGAAGCCAACTGACGTTGAAGTCAAGGTAATGAAAGAAATGTTTGAAGCATCAGTTGATGGCGAACCATTTGATATGGAACGTTGGGGACAGTACTTCAAGCCAGCAGGTATGGGCCAGGCTACTGGTGATCCTAACTCTGCTCCTAAAGCAACTCCCGTTGCCCGCACTGCACCAGCGGCAGTGCCAGCGGCAACAGATGCTCCTTGGGAAGATGACGTAGCAGTTGCTGAGAAGTCGTTTGCTCCAAAGCAAGAAGAAGCTAAGCCAGCTGCCTCTACAGGCGGTCGTGCAGAAGACATTCTTGCAATGATTCGTAATCGTAACAAGTAATTAGCAAAACTAAGATAGGGGCCCCTGCCCCTATCGTCATCATTTAGGAGAATAATAATGGCAAGAGTACAAAAAATTAATGAGAACTTCTCTCTAAGTTTTAACAGCAGAGAAGACCAAACAGGCGATACAGTAGCAGACATTGATGTTAGATTTGACAACCCCAAGGATGATTCTGTTATAATTAATAGACTAAACACTTGGCTTATAGCAATCGGTCGTACTGACATTGTTGTAAGCCCAAAGAAATTTCCAAAGGGTGAATAATTATGGCAACAAAAGCATTTGATCTAAGTAAATTTAGAAAAACATTAACCAAGAGCATTGACGGTCTTGGTGTAGGCTTCAACGATCCTACAGATTGGGTTGGCACTGGCAATTATGCCCTAAACTATCTAATCTCCGGTGACTTTAACAAAGGTATTCCCTTGGGCAAAGTTACTGTATTCGCAGGTGAATCTGGCGCTGGCAAATCTTATATTTGTTCCGGTAACATTATTAAGAATGCACAAGAACAAGGCATCTACGTTATCTTAATTGATAGCGAAAACGCATTGGATGAAAAGTGGTTGTTGGCACTTGGTGTTAACACTGACGAGAAGAAACTTCTTAAACTTAATATGGCTATGATTGATGATGTGGCAAAGACCATTTCAGAATTCATGAAAGAATATAAAGTTATGGAAGAACGTCCTAAGGTCTTATTTGTCATAGACTCATTGGGTATGTTGCTTACCCCTACTGACATTAACCAGTTTGAAGCTGGTGATATGAAGGGAGACATGGGCCGTAAACCTAAGGCACTTACTAGTTTAGTTCGCAATTGTGTAAACATGTTTGGTAGTTATAATGTAGGTATGGTTTGTACAAATCACACATACGCAAGTCAGGACATGTTTGATCCAGACGATAAGATCAGTGGCGGCCAAGGATTTGTGTATGCAAGTTCTATCGTAGTTGCTATGAAAAAACTTAAACTTAAAGTTGATGCTAGTGGCACTAAGACTAGCGAAGTACATGGTATTCGAGCAGCTTGTAAGATTATGAAAACACGGTATGCAAAGCCTTTTGAGACATTGCAAATTGAAATTCCTTACGCAACTGGTATGAGCCCCACAAGTGGATTAGTAGATCTCTTTGAAAAGAAAGGTCTACTGACTCAACAAGGCAACAGACTTAAATTTGTTGACAGCCATGGAGAAGAACACCTTTTCTACCGAAAAGATTGGACAGAAGATAAATTAACTATGATAATGGAAGATATTCCTAATCTAAAAATAGTAGAACCTACTGAACCAATTGAGGAGCTTGAAATAAATGAATGAAAATCACATAGGCGATATCTGGATGCTTTTTAAAGAGTATGCAGATAAAAAGGTACTGGATGTGTTAGCTGAACGATATGTTGATCTTTTGGCAGATCACGGGATAAGTGATAAAGTAATGGCGGCTGCGTCTGGTGTTGATGACGACCTTGATAACGCTATCGATTTCTATCTTGATCAAGATGATGAAGAAGATATTGACGAAGAAGATATTGACTCTTACGAAGAAGATGAATAATCTATGACTTGGTATACTAAGGTTTCAAAAGACATTTCGTATATTCCAGATGCAGTAGCACACTTTGAAGTTGAATTACAGGCAGCAAAAACAGATGCTCGTATAACGGGGAACATCGAAAAAGCCGCTGCCAGGATGCCGGGCATTGTTGAAGAACGATTTAGTCAGCTACAAGAAATTGAAGCAATTTTGGAATATTTGAATATTGAGTTACGTCGACTTAAGAGTCAACACTTTCGCAAGTATTTGGAAAACTATCAAAGGGCTTTATCTTCAAGGGACTGTGAAAAGTTCGTTGAAGGTGAGTCTGATGTAGTTGACTTTGAAAAAATTATTAACGAGTTTGCATTGCTACGTAATAAGTGGCTTGGTATTACTAAAGCTCTTGATCAAAAGCAATGGCAGTTAACCAATATTGTAAAATTAAGAGTAGCCGGCATGGAAGATGCTACGCTGTAAATAATTTTACAAAAGGCTTGACTTTTCTATTTTAATATCGTATAATGTATACATGATAACAATTGACTCGGTATTAACAGAATTATTTCAACTAGACATCAATAAATTAGACAATCGCATATCTAATCGTGATAAAAAGGTTTTAATCAGTCTTGCTAAACAACTTGCAGTGGGACAGTTTTTAACTGAGAATCAGTCTACGCTACTAATTAAGATCTTTAAAGAAAATAAAGATTCAATCCCCTCCCCATATAATGAAGTAATTGATTATCCAACATGGAGCAGGCCATTTAGAGTCTTGGAACAGTTCCGACGAATGTTTATAGACAAAGAGCATGACGGTAGAATTGTTGTGGAATTTACTTATAATAAACGACTACGACAGCAGATAAGTGAAATCACTAAACAAATAGATGGGCAATTACTTTCATTGAATAGTAAGCAGTACTCTCTAGCACTTACTGAAAAAAACTTGTATCTTATGGTACATACATTTAAAAGTCAAGGGTTTGATATTGATCCTTTAATTACAGAATTTTATGAAGAGATTTCAAATATATTGTCCACTGATGCGGACATGTTTGACGTATTTGATCTACCTAACAAACATATAATTAATGCTATTACTAAAGAAATTGGTAATATAACTCCTGAGAATGTATTATTACTTAACGACAGACGACTTAGGTTTCAATACTCAATTTACCCAAAAAGTTCTGAAAGTTCATTAGTTAACTCTCTAGCAAATAGACCTAGTACTAAGGTATGGGTTGATAGCAATACTACACCATTAGCTGAGGTAGTTCGAGCATTACTCACATTAAATCGACTGCCAGTATTAGTTGTGTTTAACGGCCATGAATCAAAAGAATGTCTACAAAACTTAAAGAAGTTATCAGATGCGTTAAAGAATAATAGTATTAATGGTAGTAATGGAATTTACTTTAGGTTTGATAATATCACAGACAGCAACAAGGATTTTAATCATACTGTTGCTCAGTTAGGATACAACTCTCCGTTAACCGAAAATACATTAGTAGCGGGCATTGCCAATAATAAACTTCCAAAATTCTTCATAAAGTCGCCTTGGTATCCAATGAGTGTTATCACATTTTCAAACAACTTTAAAAGTAATAAAACCAGTGTGTATTGCGATGCAGTTGATTTGATAGTATACTACAATGATAAACGTCCTTTAGGAGGAGTTGATGCCGTCGTGTAAGTTAATCATTCAAGATGAAGTAAATCTTAAAGTTGAAGGTCTCCCTGTAGAAATACGTAGGAAGTTAGCTAATACCTTTAAGTATGAAGATCCGACTGCCCGTTATCGTCCGGCATACAAACTTGGTCGATGGGATGGTGCTATTACATTATTTGGATTAGGCGGCAATGGTTATCTTAGCCAACTGCCAAAGATCTTAGAAGTACTGGAAAAAAGCGGTGTTGAGATTACAGACATCGTAGATAATCGTGCAGCCATTAATTTACAGTTTCCTAAAGTAGAAGCAGACTTTTGGGGAGAGCAGTGCTGGCCAGTTGGGCATAGATTTGCAGGGCAACCGATTAGACTACGTGAAGATCAAGTTGAAGTAGTTAACAAGTTTCTTGAAAATCCACAGTGTCTACAAGAGATTGCAACAGGTTTTGGTAAGACAATTACTACAGCTACCCTAGCAAAGATTTGCGAACCGTATGGTCGAACATTTACTATTGTACCTAACAAGAGTCTCGTGGAACAAACAGAAGAAGACTTTATCAACTGCGGATTAGATGTAGGAGTGTACTACGGCGATCGTAAGGATCTGTACAAGACTCATACTATTGCCACGTGGCAAAGTCTCAATATCCTTGATAAAAAAAGTAAAAATCACGAGCAAGATATTCTAACACTTGCAGAGTTTCTCGATGGTGTTACAACAATTATGGTTGATGAAGTACACATGGCCAAGGCCACTGTGCTGAGAAATTTACTAACACAGAACTTTAATAATGCACCTATTCGTTGGGGATTAACCGGTACTATTCCCAAAGAAGACTTTGAAGCAGAACAAATTTTTGCAAGTCTTGGACCATGCGTACACGAGGTTCATGCCCATGAATTACAAGCTCAAGGTGTACTATCAGCTTGTCATGTTAACATAACACAACTTATTGACTTACCTGAATTTAAGTCATATGCAGAAGAATACAAATATCTTGTCACTGATGAAGACAGGATGATTTTTATATCAAAACTAGTAAATGGTATTAGCAATAGTGGCAACACTCTAGTACTGGTAAATCGAATAGAGACAGGTAAATTTATTGTAAATGAAATCCCAGATAGTGTCTTTATTTCAGGAGAAGTAAAAACTAAAGATAGGAAAAGTGAATACGATGAAGTTAAGACTGTTGATAATAAGATTATTGTGGCGACTTACGGTGTGGCCGCTGTGGGTATTAATATCCCCCGTATTTTTAATTTGGTTATGGTGGAATCCGGAAAGAGCTTTACAAGGGTTATACAAAGCATTGGGCGAGGCATTCGACGTGCGGATGACAAGGACTTCGTACAGATCTGGGATGTCACTTCGACCTGCAAGTATGCCAAACGTCACCTCACGCAGAGGAAGAAGTTTTACAAGGATGCGAAATATCCTTTTACGATTGAGAAGATAGACTGGAAATAATAATAAAAATATGCAAATACTAACCTTAGACAACAGATCTTATGATCTTAATAATTTACCCGAAGAGGTAGATGACAGCATGAGATTTGCTGTGCTGGATAACGGTAATCCTGCCGAACCAGATTTCTTCTTCCAACCACTAATATTCCTGGAGTCGTTTAATAGTCCGGCAATGGTACTTAGGATAGGCAACGATGATATTACTATGCCCATTGATTGGTCTATTGCAGTGGGGGACAGCAGTAGTGCCAGTGATATTGAAATACTGCCGTTAACCAGCTTAAACGATAGAGGGTTTGAAGCATTTTGTTTTAATCCGCTCAGTAGCTTTAGATTAGAATTTAAGAAGATCGAAATTGTTAATTTTTATAACGATGTTAAGTGGTACTTTCCAAAGATGAAAAATAACCAACTATTAGCAGTCCCACTTAATCAAGAACCTAAGCCCCTATGTGCATATTTTGTTAAAGAAATTTCACGTCAAAGTGAAATTATACAGTTAGATAAATTGTTGTAAATCATGGGCAGTCTTAAGCCAGAAGTCAAATACATTTATGAAAGAGTTAACGGTATGACGTTTGCTAGAGAATTTGGTGCTGACCCCAATACACGAAAATTAGTCGGTTATGAGTGGGATCCTATCACTGGTCATAAGATCGACTACGATTCGAGAACAAGTGACGGCCGACCACTACACGATCATATGATGGAAAACAAAATGTGGGGCGAAATACACCGGGCTGCAAAAACCAATTCCGCTTTACAAAAGGCCCTGGATCGTGTTATAATAATATACAGACTAAGCAAGGACAATCCCCTATGAGCAATGAAACAGATAAATTTAATCATAGTAAGCGTTTACTCAAAGACGAGAATGCTATTAAGAAACAAACTAAAATTGCTAGATCAAAATCAAGTGCTAATAACAAAGTTCTAGAACAACCACATCGC
>Ga0209086_10000909_pt1 | contig 24370 bp, 39 predicted proteins | sample M_130207_XF_Meta_FD_187312 | JGI IMG/M metagenome (GOLD analysis project Ga0209086, IMG submission 187312) | Freshwater microbial communities from Lake Montjoie, Canada to study carbon cycling - M_130207_XF_MetaG (SPAdes) (version 2) | ecosystem: Environmental > Aquatic > Freshwater > Lake... | reverse complement strand
TGTCCGAAGAATAAACAAACATATTACCTTTGAGATCCAGCATATCTAAGATAGGGCTTGTTGAACTTAACTCAAATTCATCTGCTGTGTCTGTAGTTAGTCCGGGTAACCATATGCTTGGAATAGAGCCTGTCCCTGCTTGCGCTGATATACGAATAGTTCCCGGAGCACTGGTAACTGTTGCTCCCACAGTAATAGATAAGTTAGCCGCTATAAGAGAATAATTAAGTGACCTGATAACTTTGGCGGTTACAGTAGTTCCACCTGTGTAATTCCAGCCCGGCAATGGTTGAAAGGTTGTACCTGCTACGGGGTCACCATACAAGCAATAGAGGGGTGTTGATTTACCGTTATTTATGACAACGCTAAATCCCCCATTAAATAGAGTAGCTTGCCAGTCACTGCTGCTGTATTGAGCATCGGCAGAGTTAAGCATAACTGACGCACTACCCGCAGCGTCTACTCTGACAGCATTACCATTGCGAATAAATATATTATACCCTTGATCAGGCCTTTTCCAGTGTATGCCAAAGTCAGGTGCCACACTAACTGTGCGGCCTAAGGCTTCTCCTGTTATTGTTTCTGCTGCATTGTTGTTGAACCTTACATTTAAGCAGTCTGTAAATGTATTCATAGGAACCAAAAGAGGGGGTAGGTCTGTATTTAAACCGCCTTGTCCTAAGTCTTTAATAGGCTCTGCCATTATATCTCCCTCCTAAAATAATAAACATTCAGCTTGCCTTCGCAATTCAAGCCCTTTTAAAACCTTGCCGCCTCCCTTTGTCCACAACATTAACTGATTTTTACTTTCTTCCCAATCTTGAATATTTATTTTGCGTCTGAGAGTAGAAGACTTTAACCTGCCAACACCAAGGTTGTAGGTAAAATCAACAATAGCATTAAGTTTATCTTCTGATTCAATTAAACGTGGGCATAAGCTTAATACACCCGGCAAATAAGTATGTTGTAACTCATGCATCAATAATTCTTTTGCTTGCGTGACGGTAATTGACGAATCTTTTAAAGTAACTTTTAATCCATTACTGTAATAAGTGCTGCCATATCCGATAGTAGGTACTCCTGCAGGACACAGGTAAGGGCTACTTTTAAACCCTTCAAATGTCTTACAAAGTAAAAAAGCTTTATTTAAGTTCATTTCTATTAGGTACCGACTAAACGTTGACCCCATGACCTTTTAAGAAGTCAAGAAGAACATACCCAGCACCAATAAAAAATGCCCACACCAAACCAACTAGTGTTTTTTCTATAATAGCTTTACGCAATTCAATTGATTGTGCTTCCTTTTGTATGGCCATCCTGACCCATCGTTCTTCATCTTCGGATAATGTAGAAGTTCTTTTATTAAGTGCTTCAATAATATCCGCTATAAGTTCTTGACGTTCTTCTGTTTGCATTATTTACCCCTTTTAAATAGGGCGCGATCTGCAAGGTAAATACCAAGAGCAGCACTACACAATGTCCAACCATTGTCATCTAGAATCCAACCCATATTGGCAAAGTTAATAGTGATCATTACGATGGCCCATGTTGCAACTAAAGGTCTGATAACACCATTCCATGCATCAATAAACCAAATACCTACTGTCTTGGTTGTGCCTTTAACTGCCTCAAGCCAAGCATCTGTTTCAATAACTGCTACATTAGCATCCCCCTGTTCCTTTACTATTTGAATGTTAAGTCCTGCCTGGGTCTTCATAGACTCAAGGTTACGGGCATGTGTCTCTGCATCCAGTGCTCCATGAACTTTGAGCAAAGCTAATTCATGGTTATTATCCTGCTTTTTATTAAGGAAAGAAGAAATCTCTCCCCACAGCATTCGAAAAATTGAACCCCCTAAAAACGATACTAATGCTGATATCATTATTCCTTCCCCCTTTTATTAAAAAGTTCAAATATTGTTTTAATTTTTTCTTCCATGACTGCTACTCTTAAATCAAGCTTAGACAAGACTATAATCAAAGTAATTAATGCCAAAAGAATAGGCCAACCTTTAGTTAACATATCAAACAATTCCATATTAGTACCCCGCTTTTGTTCTTGCTTCTACCTCATAAGGACTGTTGATGTAACCATATCGTATCAGGTAATAGAAAATTTTTATTGTCCATAAAAAAGCCCCATCACGTTCAATTTGAGTTACATGAACAGCCTCATGAGCTTGCAAAAGATAATTCGCCTCTTCACCGGGTCTGCAATACACCGTTTTCCACGGCATTGTTATCGCCAGTGCATTGGCAAGTTTCAAAAACCATAAAATGAGAAGGGGCGCAGTCTTCATACGGCCTCTGCTTCTACCTTTTCAGGTTTTTCCAAATCATCTTTGAGTAGCTTCAGAAAAGAATCTTTGCCTACCATAAGTTGTTGCAGTTGAAATTGAGTAGAACTAATTTTACGATCAAGATCTATGCAATGATTAAATAACAATATTTGTTGTTCGGTGAAAGTGGAGGCATCGTGTTCAATGCCATCAATAGTTACAATTTGGGATTTTTTGTTTTCCATTTTGTTTTCCTTTTAGTATGCTGCCAAGAACAAGTGGCAGCGTCTTGTTTAATTAGACCAAGGTGTGCCGGTCGATGTTACTGGGTTCTTCTGTGACTCGATCTGTGTTGCCAGAGAAGCTTCGACAGCTTCCTTGTCCACGCCTGATGCGTAGCACCAATCCAGCACCTCTTGCATCGTGACGCTGGCGTAGGGGATGGTGGGAGTGCCATCAGCCCATGAGCAGGTTGACCAGATGGATGCGGTGTAGCCCTCGTCTACTGCTGTGGCAGTCCAGTGGGCGGTGGTGATGAAACCGTTGGCGGTTTGGTAGTCGGTTTGAGTGATTGTCCAAGTGGTGTTCATGCTGTCTCCAGTGCTGTAATACGGGCGGTGAGTTGAGTGATGAGGGCTTGTTGTTCTTGGATTGATTTAATAAGAACAGGAATTAACTCGGTGTAACGAACTGACATATAGTCGGTTTCATCGCCATGACGTTTGGTAATGTCAATTACTTCGTCTACAACACCAACTAAGTCTTGGGCAATAACTCCAAGTTTCTTTTGCGAATCAGATGCATCAACATCTTTTAGTCTATATGAAACGCAACGAATACTGTTTAGTTTATCTAACCCGTTAGTTATAGGCTCAATGTCATACTTGAGCCGTTCATCAGAAAATGTTCCCCATGAAGTACCGCCAGATGCAAGGTTTACTCCAGCAGTATAAGAATTAGAATAAATTCTTAATGAACGAATACTTGAGTTTTGTCCAATGTAGTAAGCAGTGCTATCTAACCAATGATAGGCTTCATAACCACTACCCGATATATAAAACTGTGCGGTAGCTTCTGTTTCGTTACTAGCTTTTTTTAACTGTAAACTGCCGCTGGAGTCGAGGCGCATTTTTTCTGTAGTGCCGGTGTTAAACACAAGACCTAGGGATACATTGCTTGCATTTTTACCTGCGATTATGGCTGCGTATGTTGTTCCCGCATTTTGGAAAGTAATTTGATTTTGATAACTATTGGTATCTAAAGTAGCGTTAAGAATAAACTTCTCATTGCTGTCGGCTTTTATTTCCAATTTAGCCGCAGGCGAAGTCGTCCCAATACCCAAGTTACCGCTGGAGTCGAGGGTCATCCGTTCTACTGTGCCAGCACCATTTGCAGTTCCAAAAACCAAGGAACCATAAGCAACAGATGTACTGCTTGCAGTTAACGCTGAATATATGATTGCTGTTTGATTGGATGTGGTGGTGCCTGCACCACAACCAAACATAATTAGCCCGGTTATATCGCCAGATGTTGTAGATGCGTTACCGATTTGAAACTCTGCTCTTGTGCCAGAATTAGTCCCGGGGCTAAAAAGAGTTAAAAGTGTGGCAGATGCTGAACCGACTGTGTTAAACTTTAAAGGTGTAGTTGTCTTAATACCTACATTGCCGCTGGAGTCGATACGCATCCGTTCTGCGCCTACAGAACCATCTGAACTAGAACCAGTAAACTGTAATATTCCTGCTGTAGAGGCGTCTGCACCATAGAATCGTATTTGAGAAACAGCGGATGAATCTTGTCCAAGTTTTAATCTTGATGCACCATGGCCTGTATTTTGACCTGTTATTGTTACTGCACCCGCAACAGTCAATAGTGTTGATGTATCAGGAGTTGCCGTCCCAATACCCACGTTGCCTGTATTTGTAATACGCATACGTTCAGTATTTGTACCGCTGCTATTTGTAAAGAATGTTAATCCAGAGATGCTGCCGTATACGTCTTCCATTGTTGCGCCGATAGATGCCTTAACACCTGCGCCAATGCCGCTTGTATCAGCAGCATAAAATTGAAGAGCAGTAAATTGCTGTGTTGTGTTCCACGTAGCTGCACCAGCATCGTTACCGGTATCAGATAACCGCAATGCAACTGTAGTACCAGTACCAGTACTTAACCCGCTATTACGGGATACCTCTACTAAAGTTGCAGGCGAACTCGTCCCAATACCTACGTTGCCACCATTAGCAATATAAACCTCTGGCTGGCTATGCCCAAAAATAATAGGTGCAGTAGAGTTGTAGGCTGAGATTACAGTTGAATATGCTGTAACAGTAGAAGCAAAAAAGTAAGTTCCAGCAGAATTTTCTCTGCCAAAATAACTTATCTTGCTATCGTTGATTGCTTGAAAAGAAGCTGCATCTGTACTAACAGTGGGTTCTACTCTGATAATAGGGTTTGTTCCTCGCACATCCAGCTTACTTGATGGCGAAGTCGTCCCAATACCCAAGTTACCGCTTTTTAACACAACATCTGCATTAGTACCATTTGAAAGGATTACACCACCAGTACCATTGCCACTAATTAATAAAGAATTTGCTAAGGCTCCAGTAATTGTTGTTCCTGCAGTTGTACCATTAACTGCAATAAACGGATCACCCCAATTAGTACCTGCATGAAATAACCAAACATTATCATTTCCTGGATAAAAATTTATAAAAGCAGATGTTTTATAAGTAGTATTAGAAGGAGCTAATTGACTAAAACTTCCAATTCCAGTAACATCTAAAGCACCAGTAACTGCAACGCCAGCGGTAGTACCATCCGTATTTGCAAACAACTCCAGCGGATATAAAACAGTCCCACCGTTATAAGAAACCCCAAAGCGTGTAGCACCCTGCCAACCGCCTGTATTACCAGCAGATAAAATAGTAAGGTAGTCTTTAGGTGATGATTGAGAAGCAGTAAGAGATTTTATGCGAGCGCTGGCGTTGTAATCAAGAATAAAACCGCTTTGAGAAGTGGTTGTCATCGCACCCGTTGCACTCAGCGTCCCGGTGACTGCTAGGCCGGTGGTGGAAAGGCGCATCTTTTCGGCACTATTAGTCCAAAACGACATGAAATTGCTAGTGCCATCGTAACGAACTACACCACTATAAAGTCCTGTTCCACTACTAGAAGTTGCAAAGTTTATATCTCCCGTGCTACTGCCACCATATAAAGTTATCTGTGTTTGAGCATTGTTGCCAACAACAAGAATAGGAGTACCGCCAGTTGTAAAACTACTAGGCGAAGCAGTCCCAATGCCGACATTGCCTTCTTTTGAAATCCTTGCCCTTTCGCCCCACGCAGAACCGTTGTATGTCCAAAAAGCGATAGGTTGTCCTAATGACAGTGTGTCAGCCGCAATTATTCCTCCTCCTGCGGTATCGTAACCCAATGAAATACCCGGACGGTCAGCCACTGCTGCGGCTGTTGCCAGAAAACTACCTACTCTTCTTCCAGTTCCTCCATACGCAATACTTGAATTAGCAGTAACTTCAAATTTCTGGTACGGACTCGTCGTCCCAATACCCACATCCCCACTGGAGGTAAGCGTCAAGCTGGTCGCTGGCGCACTGCCTGAGAAGCTGTACGCTGTGCCGCTTGTGCCGCCGCTTAATGTGCCCGTAGCACTCAGCGTCCCGGTGACTGCTAGGCCGCTGGAGGAGAAGGTGCCAATTGTGCTTAAATCTGCAAGCATTTTGACACCAAGATAACCACGTGTTTCTAAATAAGCACTTACATTCCCACCCGCGACCAATCGCACGGCGTTGGCATCAGCCCCTTGAGATACAGATAATGAAACAGCATTTCCTGTCGGAGTTATAGATAAAGGAGTTGTTGTGCCTGTTGCCGTAACCGAGGTAAACGCACCCGCCAGCGGAGAAGAGTTGCCAATCACTACGTTGTTGATGTTATTGCCGCCGCCTGATACTGTGCCGCCAAGGGTAAAGGCTGGCATGGTTCCCACGCTGGATGGGCTGCCGAGTGCCGGTGTAACTAATGTCGGAGAAGTTGCAAATACAACCGCACCTGTGCCGGTTTCGTCAGTTAAAGCACTGGCAAGATTGGCAGAGGTAAATGAGCCTAATGATGTTGCATTGCCGACACTGGTAACTGCGCCTGTAAGGTTGGCGTTAGTAGTAACAGTAGCAGCATTACCCGAGATGTTTGTTTGATCACCGGTATTAGTGCCTGTTGAATTTCCTGAACCAGCCGGTGCTCCTACCTGTGCCGCAGTGTAGTCGCCGTTTTGTGCGGTAACTACGCCAGTTCTGCCAAACACGCTACTTACAGAATCGGTTGGCGTAAGTAATTCTTTCCAGTTGGCAAACGTAGATGCAGGCGATGTTTGCAGGATAAATGATTTGCTTAAATCTGTGCGTATTGCAACATCCCCAACTTCTGCTGTCAGAGCTATTTGTGCTGCTTGACTGGCCACCACAAAAGTATCTGTGATAGCTAGTGCCGGAAGCTGATTAGGATTTATTTTGCTGGAGCTGTCAAGTCCTGCGTAACCGTTTGCCACATCTTTGCCGGACAGGTTTTGTTTCAGGTCAATTGCTGCCTGTAGCCCTGAGGTCTTTGCTATTGATAGGGCAGCATCCGCTATTGCTGTTGCATTGCCTGTGCTGGTTACCACACCAGTAAGGTTAGCGTTAGTAACTACAGTAGCTGCATTTCCAACACTTGTGACACCACCAGTTAAATTAGCGTTAGTAACTACAGTAGCTGCATTTCCAACACTTGTGACACCACCAGTAAGGTTAGCGTTAGTAACTACTGTAGCTGCATTTCCAACACTTGTGACACCACCAGTAAGGTTAGCGTTAGTAACTACAGTAGCTGCATTTCCAACCGAAGTAACCATTCCAGTCAGATTTGCATTGGTTGTGACATTGCCAGCAGTCAAGCCAGCAGCAGTGCCGGTGACAAGCGTCATTATTCCCGAGGCAGGAGTGCCAAGAGCAGGAGCTACCAGAGTTTTATTAGACAGGGTTTGAGTATCGGTTGTACCTACAACTACCCCGGCAGGTATTGCTTTGGAAGCCCATGTAGTAAGATTTACATTGTATGCCTGAACGTCAGTGCCAATAATAACACCTAAATTAGCTCTGGCAGTAACAGGAAGAGTAGCGTCTGTGCCGCCATTTGCAACAGCCACAATTCCGGTAACATTACCGGCATTACCCAAAGTATTTTGGTTGAATGTGGGCCATGTAAATGTACCTGTGCTAAAGTTACCTGAAACAGGAGTGCCAAGAGCAGGCGCTGTAAGGGTTTTATTTGACAGGGTTTGAGTATCAGTTGTACCCACGACTACCCCTGCAGGAATAGCTTTAGCAGCCCATCCAGCAAGACCAGCAGCATATGCCTGAACATCAACTCCAATAGCTACACCCAAATTAGTTCTTGCTGTGATTGCACTGGCAACATCTGACAAATTATTTGCGGCAAGCAATGCGCCTGCACTGACTAACTGCTGCCATACAGTACCTGAGTAAACCCACATAATAGTATTGGCGCTGTTAAAGTACAATGCTCCTGCTGTAAGAGCGTTACCATCGTTATCTACAGAGGGGGCCGAAGTTTTTGAGCCAAGGTACCTGTCATCAAAAGCATCATAGCTTGCGGCAGCTGCCGTGGCAGAAGCAGCTGATGCCGTTGCTGAGTTAGCTGATGCTGTTGCGCTTGCAGCTGATGCTGTTGCCGAAACAGCTGCCTCTCCTGCCTTAGTAGCCGCCAGATTAGGGTAAATAGAGGTGCTGGTTGTGCCAGGATTATCGTATTCACCACCAGCAGAGGTGCTGCCGGTTGATCCCGGTTTTAATTCATATGCCATTTATTACTCCTTAAATCAAACCGTTCGTATTAAAGTTAATCTGCACGTTACCACCAGAGGCTCTGCGAAACTTTTCTTCTTTGTTGACTGAATTTAAATTATCTATAAATTTAGCCTGGTATCTTTGTTCCATTTTATCATCAAAAAGATATGCACCAAGATTAAACAAAGCACCCCAAACAAGCATACGCTCATTTTGATCTCTCAGCCAATTAGGTACTTCTTTGCCGGTGTACATCTTTGTTGTTACAGTTGCATTATATGCTGCTGCTTCTGCATTTGTGGCAAAAGCTTTTTGTATTGAATTGGCTGTAGAAAAATAGAGACTTGTTCCTGCAGAAGCAACATAAGTTAAATATGGCTGGTATGCATCAGCAAGACCTATCACATAATTAACCGGAACAACATCATAAACTGCATCAAGCGCAGGTAATCTTTTGTAGTAGTGGATTTCAAGAATAGCACCAACGGCTAGTTGGGGGTGAACAAATATTTTATCTCCTTGCCACATCCAGTTATACACCGAGTATTTTTCACTATACAAGTCAAAGAATGTTCGCTTGTCAACAACTTCATTAAACACTTTACTTACATTAGAAGGAAAGGCTGAATATGAAGTGCCAAGGTTTTCTTGTGCAATAGTTCTCAGGTATATAAATTGGGTAAGGTCTTCAGGAATAGAAAATGAAGTATACGCGTTACCAAAAGGTAATCCTAAACTTTCTTCACCTTCATTATCGTCAGAAGTTACCGTGTAACGTACTGTTTCTTCCAGCGGGGGGATTCTCAGGGTTCTGTAGCATTCATCAGCAGAATACCGTAGGCAATCCGCAATGACGCTGTCAGGAATAGTATTTGTTTCAGGTTTATTAGACCAATCCCTTACCTTTGCTAATGTAGCATCATATAGTGGTGTTGCCATGTGTATTCTCCTTATACTTTTTTAATATTACTTGTTTGAAGTAACGGGTAATCTGTGATAATAATATGCTTAAGTTTTCTGAGGTTAGCAGGATTATCCATAAATTCAGGGGCATGTAAATCCAGACCATATTTGGTGAGAATATCAATTGCCACAATATCAGGTATAACAGCAAATGATCTGTATGCCCGACTGCCAAGCGAAATTGTATCTAACTCCCTTTGTGCGGCGGCATACTCTTTGTATGCACCTACATCTTGGTCTAATTTAAAATTCTTCTCATCAGTGCTTACTGTAAAGCTGTTCTGATTTCCATCTTGTGATTTGAATCCCATTGTGTCGTTACCTTTTAATTGCGTAATGCGGTATTAAATGTACCGTCAAAACCAAATACACCAAATTCATATAATGCATTTGTGCTGTCATATGCGGCTACTGTTGCAACTACTATTGCACCTGCAGTAGTATTAGCTCCATCATAATAAGAGACAGAAGTAATTTTACCCCTGCTTGCTACTTTGGGTGCAGCGTAGTCACTGCCAGCATCTAGTGTATCTGCAGAAACAACTATTTTAACAACATAATTGTCGGGAATGTATTGCTTGATACCGTTTGTTGCCGTAATTCGTAAAAATTCCATTTTATTTTCCTTTAAAAATAAAGGGAGAAAGATTTCTCCTTCCCCCTTTAAGTTATCTTACGAGCCTGAAAGACCGAAGATGAGACCGGCACCTTTAGGATTACGGCATTCAAGAGTACATTCTTCAACGATTTGACCAATGATAGAATCACCCAGCTGACCAAGGTCAACTTCTTGCAGAGGACGCAGGCTGGCCATGCTAAACCACATTGGGTCGTACACAAATGCAGAGAAGTTTGCAGCCTCAGACAGACCAGAAACGGAAGTATTAGAGATGCCCATAACGTAGTTAGGAACAACCATAATATCGCCGAAATCAGACATGTAGACTTCCACAGACTGACGGAGTTTACCGTCCATATCAATGTTTCGACGAACGTTACCGTCACCGGCATTGCTGGAACCTGAACCTGCGGACTGAGCTTTTGCAGAGAACACACGACGGTTGGCAGGAGACATCATCAATTTAGTAGCCTTACCACCGTTTTCATAGATGGCTTGCATCACAGTATCAATGTGGCTTAGGGTCAAACTATTTTTGTCACCAGAAGTAACCGTGGTAAATGTACCGCAAGTGCCGCCACCTGGATTAGTTGGTGCGGTATACTCGTTGGTAGTAGTCAGCACGTTCAGTGCGGTAGCAGGGGTTGTGGTAGCAGCAGTGAAGTTAGCCCATGAGGTATAACCACCAAAAGTACGGGTGCCAGAACCGTTAGAAGATTTCCAGCCAACCAAGTCGAACTCAACGTCACGGCGAAGTTCGGTACCACGCTTTTTAAGTTGATATGCGTATTCATCGGCAACACCTGCCTGATCAACAGCCCGTTTAGTACCGGTAACGGTTACGGTTTTGCTGTTAATTTGAGTGTAATTACCCAAACGAGTACGAAATGGTTCTGCAGTTTGTGCAGAATTTTGGGTAGAGTAAGACACACCTTCAGCAACTGCTCCGGAAGCAGGAGCCGCCAATTCGTCAGTTTGCCATTCATGGAACACAGCGGTAGCTTTAGTCTTACCGATAGAGCTCATGAAGGGGGTTTCATCACGCGAAATCATAGAGATGAAGTTGGCGAGGTCTTCGCGTTCACCTGCATTAACCGAGTTACCGGTAGCGGAAGAGGAGCGAGCAGCAGCCTTAGGGCCACCTGTCGCGAAATTATTTGCAGCCATGTTATATAGCCTTTCTTTAAGAGTTTTATTTTACAATTTTTTACTCACTGAAGAAATACGTTTCAGAAAATCTAATTCGTCTTGTTTGGATCCTTGACCCGAAAGAACTTTACCTCGGTTGGCGTTATCCGATTCCTTAACTCGTTGTGATTGTGGTTGCCCTGCTTTTGAGGGAATGGATTTCACACTTGATACGGCTTTACGTTTAACTTCACCGGTCTCTTTAGCTGTCTTTAACTTGCGATAGTCATTTATGAATTTAACTACAGTAGGGTCATATATAGACTCCAGTAGTATTTCAGGAATACCTTCCTTAATAGCAAATTCACGAACACTTTTGGCAACTTTGTCTGAGTAATCGGGGATCAGTTTAGTGATATTTTCCCCATACGCTTTCAGTAACGCTTGTTGATGTTCCGCTTGTTGTTCTTGCAGCTTACCTACAATAGCTTTGGTTTTTTCTTCACGGCTATTTCTGGCCTTCCAATAACTTTCTTGTATTTGCTCTCGTTGTTCTTTTAGTTCACGAGCAGCATAGGTATCCCCCTCATCACGAGCCTTCTCGATATCAGCTGTGAGTTTGTGGTATTGAGACCCAAGAGATTTTTCGACAAAGGTCAGTTCTTCATGAACTACTGATCCCATCTCGACTAACTCTTTTAGTTTTTCACTTCTTTCTTGTTCAATTTGTTTCTTCAGTTCGCCAAGTTCCCGACCTTTGTTTGACAGATGTTGGTCAGTAGAATAACCCTTGCGGATTTCTTCCAGAGTAACGTGTTCTGTCTTGCCATTAATGGTGACAGGAACTTTGTATTCCCAATCAATATCCTCTTCAGCAGGTAATTCAGAGTCAGGGGTAGACGTATCATCCTTGCTCTTATTATCTTCTGAATCATCTTTTGATTCTTCCTCATCTGTCTTGTTGTCATCAGAGTTGTCGGGAACGTCATCGTCCGACTCTGATTCTTGAACTGGGACATCCTCGTCCTCTTTTGGTAGAGATCCTTTAAGACCCAACAGTTTTGCAACTGGAGAGTTTTGCATGATATCATCTAGGCTGGCTGCTTCGTTCTTTGCACTATGCGTTCCGTCATCATTAAAGTCAGCACTCGAAATTTCCGAGGCTGGCGTATTGGTAGAGAGTTGCGCGATATGTGGTAAATCCATTTAATTCTTGTCCTTGTGTCTGTTATTGTTTTGCAGTTTTTGCTGCACGCACCTCGGCCATACGATCTTTGGAAGTATCAACTTCCATTCGATCAATAGCGTCAATGGCACCTTGCAGATTAACAAGCTGCGGGGCATAGGAACCTGCTCGGCCTGTGCCTCCATTTTGTCCGCATACAGTTAGTTCACGCAGAACTTCGTCACGGGCTTTAATCAACACATTACGTGCTTCTATATATTTATTATTCATTTGATTCCTGTTCGGCTTCTTCCGATTTTTGTTGGATAAATTTTGCATTGTTACCATAGGTTTCAATGCGAACTAATTTTTCTTTTACTGAACCAAGAGCCATAGCAGTGCTATATAAATACTCTCGTTCTTTGGTTGCGTGAGGTTCTGATTTGAGCCAAGCAAGAAATAAATCGCTTAATATCTCGCCATACGCTTCACTGAAAAATACTTCTCTGTCTCTTTGTACAAAGTGTGCTTTGGCTAATGCAACTTGTGCATCTCGAAAAGGTTCTACTTTGTAAGAACCATCTTCATGATTTTGGCGGGGTTTAACCTTACTTCTAAAGGCCTCGCGGTATTGATCCATTTAATTCTTTCAAAAATTCCTACTTACCAATATGCAGAGGTAGGAATTGTATTGTTACATCGGTTGTTCCGGGGCCATTGCAGGGCCAGGTTGGTTTGGCGGGGGAGTGCTGCCTGCTGGGGGAGAGGCATCACTGATATCAGAAGAAATAACTGCTCTGGCAATACCAAGCAACTCTTCAACTGATTTATGAGGAGGAAGCTCAACGCCTTCTTTGGCTGCAGCTATATATAACCTTGCCCATTCTTGTTGTGATTTATCCAAAGAAACCATAAGTTGTTTGGCATTATCTTGCATGGCATTTTTAGCCTGGATGTTGGTCAGATCAAGGGTTGCTTGTCTCTGAGTTATATCAAGCATTAATTTTTGTTCTTCCAACTTTTGTTTCTTTTCTTGGGCTCCAGCTTCGGCTTGCCTGGACTGTTCAGCTTTTTGTTTGAAGTCCTCGGCAGTATAGTCAACCATGTAGTCAAGCGGATCAAGATCCATAGCTTCAAGGGTTTTACAGGCAATAGTTACTGCTGCAGCAGGGTTAACTGCTCCTCCTGCACCTGCCTGTTGCAAAGCTGGAATAAGCTTTTCACCGACCAACTGCATCTTTTTAATGATGTTGCTGTTGCTATTTTCCCCTACATCGGCGTCAATATACATAAGCATATTGTCAGGTAATGTTGATGGATCAACAGATTTAAACAAGTTGTTCTGATCATAATATTTTACCGTTTTGCCTTTAAGTTTTGTTCTGAGAGTTTTGTAAATCCCGTTAACCAACCGTGTAAATCCTGTTTCAGAAAATCTACGGGCCATGTATTGAATACGTACTTGAGCAGCTGACTGTGCTCGTGCCATTTTTTCGTCAGAGTTACCAGATACATACAGAGTATCATTCAAACCTTGGGCTGCTTTTGACAGACCTGTGGCTTGCTCTTTGTGTTGTTGTAGCAATTCTAAAAGAGGAACAGTACCCTGACTGATTGTGTCCGGAGCTAAAGCAGCAACAGCACCCGTTGGATTACCGTTAGTTGCAATAATCTGCTTGGGCTTCATGTTTTGAAGAGCAGAAAAATCAACTACATTTGGATCAGCTAACTTAGGAGAATAGTTTGTCAGGTATACATTCTCAACAAAACCACGCATAATAGCCGTAGTAGCCATTGTAGCAGGCCTGATCATATCAGCAACTGACAATCCAAAGAATTCGTGTGGAACTTCAAATGGGCAGAGGGTTGCCAGCGGAATGTACTCGCAGTCTTCTTCAAGCAGAATGGTGGAACCAGCGATAATAAAGTGTTTAAGTTCAGCGATACCATCGCCGTCCCTATCGACGCGAAGCCAGCATTCAATAACCGTAATCTGGCGGTTCGCTTCAGATGGGAATAGCTCACGGCTGTTACCTCCGAGCCAATACTCTTCGCCGACTAAACGTTTTCTGGCTGCTTGTTCTTCTGTGTATTTGGTTGCCCAATCATAGCTGCCATCTCCAATTTGATCCCAATCAATATCTGCTGCAATATCGGGAAAGAATTTACGAACCTCCGATCGGGTCATATCAATTTGAATACCCACAAATGCTGCATCATCTAGTGAGTGAGCATCCCGTGTAATACGGAAGCATTCAGGGTGTACATTCTTGATGAGAATACGAGTCTTGTTGTGCTTACGTTTTAGGCGCACATCTTTGTAGACTGTGACGTACTCAGCATTGCCTGTTTCAGGGTTAGATACCAGTTCTTGTTCATATTTAAGCTTGCCAATTACTTCAATTTCATCATCTGAAAGTAAAAGATCAAGATTTTCCTGTGAAATTGAATCATATTCCTCGAAAGAATAATCAAAATCTTCGATAAATTCCCACCTGACAATACTATTTTTCCACAATAAAGCAGACTTTACCCATGTATTTAGTATTTCCCACCCATTATTTTGCTTGAAAATAGTATAGTTTACCAGATCAGAAGCTGTCTTGGCATTGTGAAAATCAGAAGGAGTAGTACCTACGGGTACAAACCTGGCAAGTTTATTATTGTTAAACATTAATTCAGCAATAATAGCAAGGTAACCTTCAACAGCTTCTACTGTATCTGATGAAACAATCTGAGAAACCCCTTGAGGTGTCAGATGGAATTGGGGAATCATCCCGTATTCATAGGTAGCTTTCTGACGTTCCCTGGCAAGATCTGAACTGTTTAAAAAGTCACCAACAGAGTTCATTACACCTTGTTCAATCATGGCAAGGAGTTCTTCGTCTCCTACTATGTCTTTAAATTTATCAGTAAATCTGATAATATCACTGGATTTGCTCATTGTTAACCTTTCATAAGAGCGATCTTACGCTCGCATACATTCAATCATTATGTATTAGTGTAACTACTTCTTCCACCATGAGTTACCAACAGTTGACACAAGGGAAATCTATTTAACTTGTTCTTGCATTAAAATTCTTGGGAATTTTATCACCAATTTTTTCTTTTGGGTTTACCAACTTGTTAGGTGTTTTTGTCTTAATCATTTTTTGAAGTTGTTTGTTTTCTGCGGGAGACATTTTTGTATTAATCATTTTCTATCCATATTTAATTTAACATCGGGTTCATACTCTTTTAAATATTCATTTAGATCATTTAAATTGTGTGTATATTTTAACATTGCAGCACTAGGCGTATAGGTTAAACCTTGTTTGGTTTCTTTCCAGGTACCACCCTCATATTTACCACCCCAAGGCGCAGGTGTACCATGATACATAGATTCATCAGAAAATGTAGGATGATTAGGTTTTTTATATTTATCTGAGCCATGACCGTTATTACTAAACTGTTGATCTTTCCAAAAACCTCTTAAATCATAGTCATAAGTATCTTTTGATTTATTATTTCTTTCAACCCATGCCTGATAAGCTAATTCTTGAAATGGAGACAAAAGAGTATTATGTTTATTTGTATAATCGTTGGGATCTTCTTCGGTCATATTACCACTTTACTTTGTTTTTTAGCCATAATAATTCCTTTACAACCACTTTGTTTCTATTTGTTGAAATGAACCCATCTTTTGTGAGAAAGGTACGCTGTTTGTTGTTAATCTGTCGCCATGTGTTCTGATTACTTCAAGAACAATGGCCAGAGCTATCACTGTATCATCATTATATCCGGAAGAAGCATTAGTTTTGCCATTATCATTTGAAACATAGTTCATTAATTCACCGATAATTGTTCGGGAAGGAATAAGTATCTCTTCCTGCTCAATGGCATTCTTTAAAAATCCGATAATAGCCGGTTTACTTGCAGAAGTAGTCCTCCACCCGATGCGGTTACCTTCTTCCTTGGAAACATTGGCCATCTTTGTCTGATAATACATGTTGACATAATTCATCTGGGTAAGTCTGTTGAGAGTAGCAATGCCCATTGAGTTGGATTCCACAGCAAGTAGTGCGTTATTGTAGTAACGACCCAGATAAAACAAAAGATCGCCAAACTGACTGGGATCAATAGTATTATTCCTGTAAACAGCACATACCTCCTTCTTTGCATTCATAACAACACATGATGAGTAATCTTTGTTTACCCCAAGAGATACATCAGCTCCTATGGCAAAAGAATCTTCAAAGGTAGGATACTTGAATATTTCAATTGAACCTTGCCTGGCATCTTCCATCATGCGGGATGTAAAGTTAAATTCTCTGTGGGCAAGAATAGGTTGTGGTATAAGTTGAGATAACTTCTCAAGATTAAATACATTAGATCCTGTAACAAGAAAGGCTTCTTCCCATGTGGAAGGATATTCTTGTCTGAATTTATCAACACCACTCTCTGCAATCTTCAACCTTCTCCAATATAATTGGTCATTACTTAATGTATGGCGGGTGACAAGTACTTCTTCTTCGGATGTTCTTTCAAAACCATCAGGTAAGCTTCGGCTGTACTCAGGCATAAGAAACCACGGAACAAAAACAGGAATGTAATCATTCTCCCCGGAAATAGCTCCTAACCATAACCTGTGAAATTCATTACCAATACCATTTGCAGTGGATTCAAGAATAACTTCTGTGCCGGGAGCCTCTGAAATACCCTGGAATAAACCTGACAGAATCTTTGTGTCATGCCCCCAAAATGCTACCTCTGAAAGGTGACAAATGGTGGGTGTCTGGCCTCGACCTGCTTCCGGAGCACCTGCTGTGAACAGACGATACCCGGAATCGTTGTGCAGGAATTGAATCTCTTTTGCATTAGACTTTTTAAATTCTGGCCTGAAGGTCGGATCCATATGATCGATTATGTTTCTGGACATTGTGAAGAGAGCGTCGGAAGTAGCTGAATCATGCGCCATGACAACTGACTTGTGGAATGGGTTTAAATATGCTTTCCAATATACCCTGGAAGTGGTTAATGTGGAAAGACCCATCTGTCGTGCTTTAAGAATAATAGCCCTTACTTTACCCTTTTCCTTTAATTGTTTCTCAATAGCTGTATTTACAATATGTTGTGCTGCATTGAAGTTAAAAGGTAGGAACCCCTTGGAAGAATCTTTGGGGAGTATTTTAATTTGTTCTTTGGCAAATAACTCGAAGTTATCTTTGTATTCATCAAGCTTGGCTCTCTTTTTTAACTCTCTGAGTGCTTTTAGTTTGATGCCATTATCTGCTGCCATTTGTTATTTTTCCTTGTGTCATATAAAAAAATTATAATAAAATTTTTGAGAGGATATTTTAGTGTAATTTTTTATGGGTGCCCCTGTCTCCACCTGAGAGACGTTCTGCTCGTAGAATGTGTGAAAGAATCAGGTGGTGGTTTGAGCTTCCCCTGTTTTCTTTGCGTGGCCCCCCTTGTTTCCCTTGGGCGGTCTGCTGGTGCGGTGGTCGCTGTTCTTGTTGGGCGTCTTGCCCGGTCTTTGCGGTTCGTCCGCTTGTGAGGTGTCTTGTGGTTTCTTCTTCTGTTCTCTCTGGCGTTGCTGCGTCCTTGGTTCGCTCTTTCGCTGTTCCTGGCGCTGCTGCCGCTTCGGTTGCTGGGCCGGTTGCCTTTGCCTGTCCTCTGGTCTCGGGTTCTGGTGTTCCTGCTTTGCTTCGTGTTGGTTCTCGCGTTGTCCCGTCTTCTTCGTTCCTGCCTGTTTGTTCTGGCGTGGTTTCGTCGCTGTCGTGGGACGCTCGTCGCTTGGCTGTTGTGGCTGTGGTTGGTGGGCGCTTGTTGGTGTGCTTGGCTTCGGGGCTTGGCGGTGTTGGCTCTTCGGCTGCTGTGGCTCTGGTTGCCGCTCTTCGTGTTGCCCGTGCTTCCGGTGCGGTGGTTGACGTTTGGGGTGCTCCCGGTTCTTCCGGTCGTGTGTGCCCTGGTTACTTCTGCGGTGTGTCTGCTGCTTAAGGGCTTTCCCGGTTGGCTCCTTTGTTGGTGCCTTCCGAGAGCGTCTTTGCTCTGTTTAAGGAACTATCATGCGTTTAATACTTCTGTTTATCTGTTTAAAGCGTGGGTATGGCTTGTCGTTTACCCCGAGAAGTGGTCACCTCTTGTCTGCATGGGGCGGGAGTGTGTTTGAATCTCAGCTGCAACTGCGAGATTTGTTTCTTCTGGCAAGTAAATAAGTCCTTCCAAGGTGTCCTGCTTGCAGGATATCTTAGAGCGTCTTTGCTCTGTTTAAGGAACTATCATGGCTAAACGTTATAATCGGGTATCAACCCTAGTAAACTTAAAACCCAGCAGTAATCCCGGCCCTCGGGGACTTGAAATTGGCCACCCTTGTGGCTTCTTGGCTACTGACAGGCACCTTCGGACTAGGCCTTCGTTGTCTAAAGCTGTTGGTGACTGCCTTTTGTCTGATGCTTCAATGTCTGGTGATTTTGAAGACATGCTGATGATGATGTGTGTATACAAATTAAAAGTTAGCAAGCGTGTTAAGTTGCATCTTAAGCAATGGGTTAAAGCTGGATGCCCTACGTGGAAAAATAATATTGCCTTAGGTATTGCCTTAGCTGCGCTTTACACTGGTAAGTTTGGTAATTCTGCCTCAACACCTTATGATGTGCGTGATATTAGCAACAAACTATGGACTGCTGCCGGTTGTTAAGTCCTTCCAAGGTGTCCTACGTGTAGGATATCTTAGAGCGTCTTTGTTACCATGTTGTGTAACGGCTCTTAGTTCTTGAAAGGAACTATCATGTCTTATTGCTCTTTTACCCTGTTCACTAATGCCGTTAACGCTCTCCGTTTAGCTTTAAAGCCAAACCCCTTTAGAGTTACTCCTGCTATCCAAGACTTGTTTAATACTTCTGTTTGGGTTATGAAAAATGAACACAACGTCTCTACTATCTTTGCGTTGATGGAAGAGTGGACTGACCAAGATAGCTGTGGGTACGATGATGTCAAGCATGATACGCTTGGCCTGTTTACTCTCAAAACCCATGCTGTTACCGCAATGGAGGACATGGCAGTTGCAAGCAGCGGTAAATACATTGCCAAACCTGATGAAGTTTCATTTGCCCCTAAAGGCAAGTCATATTTATATATCGAAGAACGTGATTTGTTTTAAGAAGTCCTTCCAAGGTGTCCTGCTTGCAGGATATCTTAGAGCGTCTTTGCGTTCTAGCTTCCTCGGCTTTTCCGGGGGTAGAGAAAGGAGTATGTATGTATAAACTGGCACATGTAGTATTAAGCATAACTTGGTTTGCGTCAGGCATGCATATTATAGAAGCGGTAGAGGCAGGAGACTTTGGTCTACTGCATTTGATAGGTATGTTTCTCTGTGGAACATTGTTCACCTTACAAATAGTACTGCTACTACAAGACATATACGACGAAAGATAGCTGATATGTATTACATATACAACAGATTATCGGGGAAATTTGTATTTAAAACTACAGAGATATGGCTGCTCAAAGCATATCCTCCTTTAAGATACGAAGTGGTGATTCGCTAAAATCACTTGTGCTCTGCACATCAACAGAGACCTGCCACGGGTATGTACATGGCATACTGTTCCTTAACTTAACGGAGTCCTATCATGGCTAAACCTTTTATTCCTTCCTTCAAAGTATCTGCTAAAATGGAAGTACCATTTATCACCAATAATCCTAATATGGGTGATCGTGTAAGTCAACCAACTAAAATCAATGATCTTTCTTTTAATGAGGTGACAAGGTCTATTGAGGTGACCTGCGATGATCGTCGTAAGCGCCAGTGTCGTATTGACCGTCTGGCTAATGACAAGATGGTCAAGGATCTTCAGAAAGCTCTGCAAGAAGCTTATGACAAGCAAACATCCGTGCAGTTCGTAGCTGCAGGTGGTGCTGATGCCAACGTGTGGTTCTATCGGGTGATGTAAGCGTATAGGTCAGCAGGGAATCCTCCTTGCTGGCCACCTAATCTGTAACAAAAAGAAAGTCAATCATGAAACAATATCTTTTATTAATGCCTGTTAAAGCATCTGACTTCTCAATTAACAACTCAGAGTTAATCGAGGCAGCAGCTGAATGGGGTGCCAGAGTTATCAAATCAAAGAATATACAGGGGAATACCAGTAGATACCTGGTTACTCAAACACTTCAAGCAATGGAATCATTGTGCTCTAATTGTGATCTTGAAGGAACCGTAATAGAGGTGACAGGAGTATACGATCAAGAGATAGAAGAAGAGTAACAATTGAGAATACTCATGTTACACTAATATATATTATATAATAGTACTCATGAGTTATTCTTTAAGTTAATTATCTTTAAAATAAAATACAAAATAACAATTAACTTTAAGGTGGATATACTGAATATTACTTACAGCCCACTAATTAAGCTCATTCATGAATAATATTATATAATATATATGGAGTGGGGAGGGAAAGTACCATCCAAGCCTGTTTCCGGATTAAACCGAGTTGTAGTCCCCACTACTACAACAACATATGCTTGGATGTGGAATTATCTCCTATTAGGTACCGGCTAAACTCAGCAATTATACCAAAAGAAATTATCTCCTATTAGGTACCGACTAGAATAGGAGGAACTCCGGCTAACTTTTACGAGTAACATGCGGTTAATGTGACAAAGTTTGCTACTGTGTAGTAGCTTTTTGTGCGTGATGGTCGTAAATGAGCCACTACAGTAAAAAATACACTAAACACTACACGGAGGTCAAATTTAAACAATACCCAGTCAGTCACATTTAAACAATACCAAGTCACCTTTAAACACATATGAACTACACATTCCAATCAGCACAACCAAACACAATACTTTCAACAGAAGGAGGAACAGTAACCCTGCCGTGCTTTGCTGAAATTGAATACAAATTCATCGGATCAAAATATATAAGTATAAAAATAGATGACTACTCTTTCTCCCACGCAGATATCAATGACCTAATTGAACTGCTGAAAGCTCTCCAAACAAAAATGATACCTGTACACCACCAAAACCCCACCTAAAACACCACTTTACAACCATTCAACCACAAAACCTGACAAAAACATACCTATGGCCAAACTACTCATATCAACCCAAGTGTACGAAAACTACGGATATCGTTGGAAACCAAAAGGAGGCAATGACTATGTAATACTAAATCATACAGAGAACAATGAAGAAACCACAAAGCTAATCATGGCAATACGCCACAAAGTAGAATGTGACAACAATCTGTTTAAAGAGCATATAATCAATTGGCAAATTGTGGATGATAACTACATAACCTCATTCGAACAAGATCAGTTAGATTTCGAAGGAGCCATACGCTTTCCCTCCCAAGTAATTACATCAGAATAGGATACAAAATGATTTACGAAGATGATGATGATGACAGCGACTATGTCAACTACATGTCCGATGACAGAATTGAATACCCTGAAACAGGCATATGCAATGACTGTAACGGCTCAGGAGAAGGTGCGTTTGAAGGCACAATCTGCCCCGCATGCAAAGGAAAAGGTGAGTCGTAATGAAACACATCATACAGAATGGTACATACTGTCTTGCAATAACAACACTCCTCATATCCTGTTCAAGTCAAATACCCCAGGATGGTACATGCTGTCCCATACCAATCACAGAAACAGAAGATATTGATACGCTACGAAAAGCATTTACCCAAGAAATGGAAAGACAATCATTCCTGGAATCATTATTAAACAGACTCAGAGAAATGTGTGGCCCGGACAATGATCTTTATATCATGCCTGATAACACAACAGTATGTGTCAAAACCTCAAGACAAACAATATAAATACATACTGTCCCAGAAGGAAAAACAAATGAAAGAAAAAACTAAAGAATTTGCAGACGAAGTTGGCGCTGTATATCCCGTGCTGTCTATGGGGAGGCATGACTGTGTGCTATTTACAGAGACTGAGTTAGAAGCCTTTGTTACCCTTGTTGCCGCAACACAGCGCCCGTGGCAGGGGCTGACGGAGGATGATAGGTTTGAAATTGCAGCAGAGCAGCATGGGTGGGAAGATTTGCTTATCGCGGCAGAAGCAAAACTAAAGGAACGCAACACATGACAACCTTTGATAAACTTGCCAAATTTCAATTTCATGATAAACAAATTCCACAATATATGTATTCCGGAATAATTAACTATGTCGATCATGGGATAATGCCCGGCAGCTTTCTGGAAGGAATTCTGCTCAAAAATCTTGAAACCTGTGTAAGTTCCGCTGACTCAACAAACCTATGGTTAATCCCAGTTTACTTTGCATTCTTTTATAACGAAATCCCCGGAAATATTTGGGGAAGTAACGCCAAGATAGAAAAACACATAAAGAGCATGTATGAAACAAATGAACAATAAAGACTTTATCAAAAACTTGATGTCATTCTCCCCGAACGGGCTTATGATACAAGTATTTGTGATACAAGCATTACAACATTACACCCGAGTAGTAACTGAAAATGGTGTTCCCAAAGAGAAAGGAAACGAAATTATCAGCCCAATATTCTGGTATAATATTGGAATGGAGGTAAAAGAACGTCTTGAAAATAACTACAATCTGGCAACCTCAGCAAAATGAAAATGCTACGCAAACTGTTCACGGTCAAATGCTGTGAATGCAATGAAATACGTGTCTGGTGGTGGCAACACCGCTGTAACTTTTGTGATGTGAATGAAGGAGAACTGAAATGAGAACGAGTGAAAAAACAAATGAAAACACGCTGGCGCACATACAATATATTTACTTCGATGTATGCGACCAACTAAAAGGCGAGTCCTTTAAAGCTATGGGCTACGACAACAAGCGTGACATGCTCAAGGAATTCAAGTGGAGACTAGAACGTATTGAAACTGAATTCAAAGCCTTAGCTGGCATAAACGAAAACTGAAATGAATGAACAAATTAAAGTACTTGCTGACCAAGCCGGTATAAAAACTAATGCTAACACTGAATATTTTAAAGACAATTTAAATAAATGGATGGACTATTATTCCGAAGAATTAGCAAAATTAATTATTATGGAATGTGCTAATATCGTGGATAATCATGGTCGATGGATTTTGTATGATAAACTTGCCATAAAAATTAAACAACACTTTGGAATTAATGAATGAAAACCGATGAAAAGACCGTAATCTCAGTCCATACCATATACAAGGACTGTAATTGTGGACGCAACTATCTGCCCCACCACGCCCAAACCTCCCAACCACCACATGAATGGGAAGCAATTAAAAACATATTAGACGAATACGGCTTGCAGGCAATTGATTTTGTTGCTGATTGGAAATCACTCCTCCCTCGCCAATGGATAGATCTGACAGAAAAAGATCTAGATTTCTGGACTGAAGAATTAAGTCAAGGAGAATTAGCAATACCCGAATTAAATAAAGGAGTACTTCGTGCAGTAGCTGCCCATATAAAAGAAAACAACACATGAAATACACAGACATCAAAAACTTCAATGAACGATGTGACACTCATCCTGACCACCAAACAGGCATGATATCAAACGGAATGATACAACAACGCCTGTCAGCAGAAATTACAGAGCTACGAGAATACATCAGACAACGCTTAAATTCAAAGCTTACTTGGTCAGACTTAACAGCTGCTGACTGGCAAAATGTTGCAAACAAAAAGGGAACATCACTGAACACATTTACACAGGGAGTCATATGGGCAGGAAACCGCCTGAAAGAAATAAATAACCTGAAGGACAGATAATGAAAATGACCCGATCAAGAAACGCAGTGCTTACTCATGAGATCACTTACTCCATACAACTGACCCCAAAAGAACTCTATGATATACGAGCCCTGATGCACACTCTCAAAGCTGAACGTAACATGTCTGACTGGAGTGCAGCAGAATGGTACAAAGATGTCATCAATGACGTACTGCTTGCAACTGACGATTTAGCATGAGCCAAACAGCAAAAGAAATATATGACAACCTCATCAAAAAATGTAAAAGTCATGTAAGATCAGTAACATCCCATGTATTCGATCCCACAACAGGAATAATGAAAATATTCGTGGCAGGTAAACTTATGGGAACAAAACAAATCAATACACCAAAAGGACTAAAATGAAACTAAAATTTTTCTGTCGTAACCCAAGAGATATATTAGGTGTAATAGGTGAATCACCAGAAGAAGCATTTGAACTCTACAAAATTAATCTAAATAGTGACGAATCAATAGAAGACCTAATCTTCTTCACTGTAAACCCAGATGAATTCAAATGTAAAACTCACATAACAATGAGCAAAACTAATGGCTGAAATAATTCCCTTCAAAGTTCCCGGTAAACCAAAACG
>Ga0209086_10000908_pt1 | contig 24370 bp, 43 predicted proteins | sample M_130207_XF_Meta_FD_187312 | JGI IMG/M metagenome (GOLD analysis project Ga0209086, IMG submission 187312) | Freshwater microbial communities from Lake Montjoie, Canada to study carbon cycling - M_130207_XF_MetaG (SPAdes) (version 2) | ecosystem: Environmental > Aquatic > Freshwater > Lake... | reverse complement strand
TGCCCCATGCCCCCGCAAACACCCCTTGCGTGCGATTCTAGCCCCCTCCGCGCCTCGATGCGTGCGATCACCGCCCTTCCTCCGAATCGCCCCGCTCAGGCTCATCCGTTGACTGCCGGTAATCCGCCATAAGCTGCGCAAGTTCAGGGAAAACCATCCTGACCTTGGCCACCTCGTGCGCCCACTCGTAATGCAGCGCCTGCCGCGTCCTTCCGGTCTGCTCGGCCATCTCGGCAAACGACTGCCGCACCGCGTGCACGTCCCCCGACCCCAGCCGCACCGTGGTCAGGAACATCGACGGCGACAGGTCGGCCAGCGTCCCGAGTCGCCGGCAAAGGTCCGCCGCGCTCGTGTGCCGCATCTCGTGCATCTCCACTAATCGCTCCATGATCTCGCAGGACAGCTGTGCCGTGCCGCGCGCTGCGTCGTAGGTCGTAACGCAGTTCGTCACCCAGTCGGCGGCGGTGATCGAGTTCACGACAAGTCGCCCACCGGATTGTAGATCAGTTTCTTCAGCTCAGGCGTAATCTCGACCGCGTCAATTCCCTCGATGCCCATTTGCCCGAGGCTCTCGCGCTGTTGCAGGATGAGGATGAGAGCCTTGATTTTTTTTATCCTCTCGCCGTATTCGCGCCCGATCGCTTTCCGCTGCACTTCGAGGGTTGTAATCGCCCGCGCAGCACGCGAGGAGAAGCGCAAAGCCTCTAGCTCTCGCCGCTCGTTGTCGTTGTTCGTTTCCATGTTGTGTGTTTCCGCCGTCGGCCTCCGCGCGTGAGCTGTGCGTTGAGACGCTTGTGTTTTGCCCACGCGTGGCCGCTGATGCTTTTAGGTTTGTGTTCTATGCCGCGCACGCGTGGGGTTTCGGCCCGCGTGCGTTGCGTGTCAAGCCTCGATTTTGGCGCACGCGCAAAGGGCTGAATGTTCAATCGAATCAATCTTTAATTTGCGACCGGCGACAGTTTGCAGCGATTCCTTCAAACGCAAAAAGTCGTCATCGGTCGTGACTCCCTCGCGATCGGAAACATTTCTGCAAAATCGAAGCAGCCCAACAGGCATCATCATTTCAATCTGCCGCATCTTTGGAATTCTTCGATTCAGGATAGGCTCCGCGCGGGCTATTTCCCAGCACTCCACCCAGTCGAGATACATCTTTCCTGTCGGGTAGTTCATTCTTTCGAGAATCGGCATTAAATTCGCAAAAGAATAGCCATCAAACTCCTTCTCCCTCTCTCGCTCGTGATGCTGAATTCGCGTCCGAATGCAATGCGCTTGGCCGATGTAAACAATCTCTTCCGCGAGATGCAGAGCATACACCCCGATCAAATTAGGCTTCATGTGATCGAGCCTTCTCCCGTTCGTGACATTTTTGATGGCCTTCATTTAAACGAATTTGATCGGCTCGCAAATCTCGATGAGCCGCCTGACCATCGGGTCGCCCCTGACGCTCGAAGCCCCGCGCTCGGCAATGCCCTGCGCATCGAGGTTGGTGGTCACGTAGAGCGGCAGCCGCTCGCTCACCCTGATGTCGAGAAAGCGCATGAACCACGACATCGCCCACTCGCTGCGCGCGGTCTGGATTGCCTCTTGCCCGAGATCGTCGATGAACACGACCGGCCTACGCGCCACCGCATCGACCCATCCCCGCGCATCGTCCCGCCCGTAGTTGAGGCATCCCTGCAACGTCGCGAACCAATCGCCCGCGTGGAAATACCGGATGTCCCGCGCCTCCTCGTGCGCCAGCCTGCGCATGAGCGCCCACATCGAGCGCGTTTTTCCGCGTCCGGTCCTGCCGCTCAGCAGCAGCCCCTTAGCCCCGACTTGGTGCGCAAGCACTCGCTCGATCTGCGCGCGGTTCGCGGCCATCCCAGCGTGTCCCCAGTCTGATTCCCGCATCGTCGGAGGCACGGCGGAATCGAAACGGGCGATTGCGTCGCGTTTGCGGGCCTCTGCGAGGAAATGCGCGCTTGCGGCGTCACCATCGAACGGAGTGCCCGAGAATCCCTCAGGAACGACGCCCGCGAGCAGGCTGGCCATCGGTTGCGCGGTCATCCCTTCCCCTCCGCCCGCTTTGCCCGAAACGCCGCGAACTTTCCCCGCAGCGTGAGCAGGGCCTCAGCCTTTCCCTCGTCCGTGCGCGGCTTCGCGACCGTCGGCTTCACCGCCCGAATCGCGCTCACCTTGCGCGGCGCGACCTTGCCCGCAGCCCGAAGCGCGCGCTTGTCCGCGTTGACCTTCTCGCGGTTCCGCTCGCGAAACGCCGCGTGCTGCTCGCGTTTTTTAGCGGCGTTTCTTCGATTGTATTCGCGCCAGTATGCGGTGCGGGAGGCGGTCATTTCGCGCCATCCTTCATCGCCGCCTCAAGCAACGCTCGATTATCGGATTCGCCCTCGAATAGTTTCCGGTTTTTGTGCGCCGAAAGAATCCAATCAACTCCGTCGTATGACAAGAGCCAATCCAGCCGCTCCCGCTCGGTGGCGAGTTCTTCGGCGATCTTCACCAAGGCGCGGCAGTTATCGTCGTGGCATTGCTCAAGGGCGGCGAGGTCGGCGCGGAGCGCGGCAAGTTCGGTTTCGAGTTTCTGTGAGCATTCGCGCAAGGCCCTCGCGGTTTGGCCTGCGCTCATTTGTTTTCCTTCAAACGACGATGTCCATGCGGCGTCGGTGCGGGGTGTGGGTTTGGGTGTGTTCATGGTGTTGTGTTGTTGTGGTTGAAATTACCAAGCATTATCTTTGTTGTATTCAGACTTTTCGGATTCGGGAATTGCGTTACGCTGCCATTCTTTCGGGTCGTCGTCGTAGTTCCCGCGCTTAAACCAACGCACGGGGTCAGGAACGTATTTGCGATCGTCCTGCGACCACCGGCTGACGGCATCCGCATACGCTTTCACGCGCTCGCGGATGCGCTCGATGCCCTCGGTTCGAATCGCATTGATAACCTCGCGCATGGCCTCCTTCTTTCCTTTTTTCTTCGGGTAAAGCGCCCAGACCGATTCGGCTTCGAGCTCGCGAGCGGACTGCTTGCGGGCGACCTCAGGCGGAAACGGACAATCGCGGGCAGGAGCTTCATCGCCCGCCGCGACGGGAACCGGCGCTGTATGTGTATTCCTTGCTTCTGCCTCTGCCTCTGCCTCTGCCTCTGCTATGTGCAAGGTATGCGTTACTTTGATGTTACTCGGCGTTACCTTGGCGTTACGGGGCGTTACTGTGGCGTTACGCTTTTCCTTTTCGCGATGCCTGCGCTGACGCTCGGTGTTCGCGGCCTTGCTGTCATCCCTGCTCGCCATTTCCCGATACTTTGCATGGTTGAGCAATGCCCAGCCTCCTTCGATCTTTTCGATGCGACGCCCCTCGTCGTCCGGTGTTCGCGAGTAGGGGTCAGGCGCGATGAACTTTGCAAGCGCCTCCTCACAGTCGGGAATCGGCACGCCGGCCAATCGAGCGAGTCCGGGAATGGATGCTTGAATCTCGCCGTTCCTGTCCGCCATCGCCAGCATCGTAATCCACACTATGCGCGTCCGGTCTGATTCGACCCAGATCGTCGAGGTCACGATGCTGGAAAAGAGTTTGGTGTAGCCGATGCTCATAAGCGTTTTTTGAGTTTGCTCAGAGCGCGAATCAAAGCCGACACGTCGCTTTTTTGGATAACGATCAGCCCCGACTCATTCATCATCGGATCGAGTTGCTCGATCGCAATGCCGCCGCCTTCTGTGATGTAAGCTGAAACCTCCATCTTAGTTTCGCAGATTATTTCTTTTCCGTCTTCGCTGGTATTCATAAAACAAAAAGTCCGTCAGCCCACGCGGTAAGAGATTGGCGATGAAACACGCCTCGCGCAGACTGACGGACAAAGTTCTGTTGATAATTTCATCTTAGGTTTCTTACGACCTGTTTGGACTCTCTCACCTTCCGCCCCCGATGTAAACTCAAATCCCCGCCAGCGCAATGAGCACCGAGCACCCCGATTCATTCCCCGACGCCCAGAGCTTTTCAACGCGCAGGCTGACCACCTGCGAGTCATCCCGCCAGACCTTCCCGCTTTTCGTGATCTGGTCCATTACGAGCTTGGCGAGGTTGTCCGCGTCGGGCTTTCCCGAGTGATGCAAGGGCGCGCTCGCCTTGAGGCCCTTCGCGCCGAAATGCGACTTGGGCCTTGGCAGAGAGAAACACATCGAGATCGCAACCGGCCCGAGCGTCAGCGGCCACTTGTGCACGATGGATGCATCGAGGACCACGATCTGGACCGCGCGCTTCCACTCGTCCGCCACGTCGCTGTCGTAGAACCTCGCCACGTGAATCGAGCCCATCTTCCGCGCGAACGCTCGCGGCCTCGGCTGGCCCTTTGGATCGCCGGTGACTGTAAATGCGAGCGTGCTCATTTTATCCGATGGCGGGTCTATCGAGCTTGATCATGGTGTCTGCTACGGCGTCAAGGAATCCGCTTTGCTTTAGCTTTTGTAGCCGCTCACACAATTCAACGAATCCACGCAAGCGGTCGATCTGCTCCTTGTAGTCGCTACCCATAAAAAATTGCCTTACATCTTTAAGCGCATTGAGCATGGTGCTTACTTCACTCACTATTGTGTAGCGAGTGCTTCGTATGTTTTGGATATGCCCACCTGCATCCTTCTGAAATCTCTCCATTTCTCCGCCAATGCCGTGCAATAATTGATCAATGATTTCGCGTGATTCCCTCGCTTGCTTTACAATCGGAGTAGCCTCCTGCGGTAAATCTATAACCATCTTCATGATGGCTTGGTAGAGATCATCATAACTAATATGATCAACTCCGTTTATTCTAGTAACTTTTAAGTCTGGGCTTCCTTTTCCGATTTGTGTGTATTCGTTTTTCATTTTAATTTTCCATTTTTTTGTTTTTTGTTTTTCTGGCAGTGTTGATTTTGTCACGGCAAGTGGCTTTGCCCACCATACGGCGGGAGCGACCACCATTGAGGTGAGTTTATTAACAGCATCGCGGACAGGATCGCCGCCTGCGATTAGTTCACGACGCTTTTTCTGTGGGCGTGGCAGCTTGCGCGGTTTCGACGTTAGGTCGGGTAACATAACAGGCTTTGAAATCACGCGCAGATAGCTCAATGCGTCTGGAATGTTATTGAATCGGAAGGTCATTAAAATCTAAGCGTGCTTATTCCGTGTTCAATTCGTGTTCAATTCGTGTTCAATTCGTGTTCATCCATTCCCGAGCGATGAGTCCCGACCTGCGACTGTGCAGATGCGTTACCTCCTCGTCCGTGATGTAGTGCCGATGTAACCCCGCGCGCTTCGCCCGTTCACTCACGGTCCCACGGCTCATTCTGAGGGCCTGCGCGATCGTTTTAACGGACATGAATTGCGCGAGCATAGCGTCGCACTGGATGCGCTTTGCCTCGTCTGATTTTCGTTTGTTCATTTGGTTTTTGATTTGAATCGTCCGTCCTTGTCGCGTCGCTCGCGCTCTCGGTTGTTGCGCTGGATAAAGCTGTCCACCCATTGCTCGTCTCGCCCGCGCTTGTAGCCGATGCGCGCGCCGATGATGAAGCCTAGCGCAAGTGCGCCAGAGAAGATCGAGAGTATTGTCAGGATGTCAGAGATCATCGTCGTCCTTTCCGAAAAGGATTGGCCAAGTGATAATGAGCGCAATCAGCACGAGAGCGAAGATGAGTGTATCGGTTATGCGATTCATTCTGTCCCCCCATACCACTTTGGCAGACCGATTTCGCGGAGGTCGTTCGGGAGGTTGGGCCATTGCTGGTCCCTAATGCACGCCTGCAACCGAATCAAGTCCGTGATCGTCTCGTCGTGCCCGCGCGCGGTGGCCGCGTCGCTGAGGCGATAGACTGCGACACCGTAGGGTTCGCACTTCTCTACGGCCACGAAGAAGAAATCGAAAACCGGCGACCCTAGGATTTCCGTGATGAGCGGCAGGTAGAATCCCGCTTGCCGGTGGTATCCGAAATTGAAGCACGCGCGTTCGAAGTTGCGGAACGCATCCGCATCCAAGCTCTCGACGGTCTTTAGGTCCGCAACGTAGGGTCGCCCGCTGCTCAACTCGCAGCCCGCAGGGTTGAACCAATCTGTGCGGCATTGCAGGTCCATCCCTTTGTCTGGCTGCACGCGCCAGCTCAACTCTGGTAGGCCAGCGGCAAGGAGCTGCGACGCGAGCGGGTGATGTTGCACCGCTGCCGTCATCTCCTGCACCGAACCAGCCTCGTCCTGCGTGATGATAGTCTTTCCCGCGTGATAGGCCTCGAAAGCTGCGAACGCAATCTTGCCTTCCTTCGTTCGCCGGTCGATGCCCTCCGGTCGCAGCGCGTAGCGGTCCCAGAATGTGGTATGCTCTAGCACCGCGCAATGAGCCGCCGAGCCGAGGCGGAAGGCCTCTGTTGGCTCCGGTCGCGCCACCGTCTTCGCGATGAAGCGGCGATAATACGAGATGGGGCGGCGGCGGAAAAGTTCGAGCTTGGAGTGCGACACGGCTTCGTGCGCGTGGTAGGCATCGATGGATTCGGCAATCATGGCGCCCTCCTCTTTACCGCGCGGGCGTCGAGAATGGCGTCAGCGTAACAATACGCACGAAGACCAGTGATCTCATACCAATCCCTGACGTGTTTTTCAAAATACTTTCCGTCTGGTTTCAATTTATCCATCTCCTTGTTTGAGGACGCACACATCGAAATCAGCGCCTGCCCCGCAAAGTAGTCGCGCAGGGTCATGCCTTCGCTGACATACATAACCGGAAACTCCGCCCCTCCGTCGTTGATCGGTGCGCTCATTTCGCATCCTCCACGAGCCCGAGCTTAGATTGCAACGGGTCCACCATCGACTCCGTCTCGTCCTTGTAGCGCACCGACCATCCGATCTTCACGACGACCTTCGGCGCGAGTGAGAGCGCGTCCCACTCAAGCGCAAAGGATGCCTTGGCTTTCGGCTCGGTCTGGTTTTCCTCCTCCATGAATGACTCCTCGGCAGCGCGAGCGATTGCGATGAAGTGCGTTTCGAGCAGCGAGCGAAACTGCTCGGTCGCGTTGTTGATGACTGCTTGGTTTTTGATTTCTCCCGTGTTCATTTGGTGCCTTTCTTTTCGTTGTTTTCCTGTTCCAGTTTCGCGCGCAAGACGGCGCGCTCTTTGATTCGTCCCTCGTTCCGCTTCTCGATGTTCTCGATGCATAGTTCGAGCCGGTCGATTTCGAGTTGGTCGCGGTCCATCGCGCGATCGAGGATGGCGGCGAGCAGGAGCGTCGTGCTGTATTTCCGCAGCACATACGTTGGCCGCAGGTCGTTCAGCGTGCTCATGCGCCACCCCCTTGCGTGATCGACATCGTGAGCCCGCCGCTAACTTTCTCTGAGAGCGGCGTGATGTTGCGCTCTTCGGGATAGTCGCGCACCTCCTCGGCGGTTCGGAGTCCTTTGAGCACGTCACCGAACACGTCGCGAAGCACGAAGCCACGGGCGCGAAACTTGAGCATCCTGCGCGGGTAATCGGTCCATGGTCCCGACTTGCCCCAGAGCTTCGCGGCCTTGGCGTCGGCCACCGTGAACGTCTCCGAGCCCTTCGAGCCGTCGCGACGTGTAGCCGTGACGCGGATACCAAACGAATCCTTGCCCGCCTCTCCCACCTCCTCCTCGTTGAAGGATTCGAGGAGACCGCTGGCGCGCACCAAGGCGAGCGCCGCGTCTCCGTAGATCGCGGGTCGGCCGTTGATGACTGCGGTGTTCTGGAGCGCCGCCATCGGCGTGAGCCCGAGTTCCGCGCCGAGCTGGATCGCGACGAGGACCGCTTCCGGTTTCTCCATGCCTCGCGGAGCGAATCCTGACGCGACGATTGCGTTTGCAAAGCGGAAGGCGTCTTCGAGCGACGCGAGCTTCACGCCCTGCGCGCCGAAGTTAATCGGTGTTTTGATTTGAGCTGGTGTCGTGACGCTCTTGGGCGTCTCGATCACGGCGGTTGATGTGACTGGCTGTGCTTCTGATGTGTTCATTTTAACGATTGGCTGTTCTGTGTTGTGTTGTTACTGCTAGCTGCCCGCCGAGGTTGTGTTTCCTCGGCGGGTTTTTGCTTTCAGAATGGGACGTTGCCCTCGTCGATGTTCGCGACGGGAGCGGTAGGAACTGCGGCACCTGTAATGGTCCCGCGCTTTTGGTGAATGAGCGTCCGTGCCGCGTTGCGCAGCAGAACGTCCTCGGGTCGCGGCGGGAAGGGTTTGCCGTTGTTCCCTAGGCGCGGCTCGGGCTCCTGCGCATACCATGCCACTGAGCGGTCGCCCAGCGACGAGAGCGCCACGCCCTTGTTTTTGCCGAAATGCACTTGCACGTTGCCCGCGTCCTCGATGATTTCGGTGGGCATCGGCACCTCGTCCGACTTCGCGAGGCTCGGAGCAGGCTTTGCAGCCGGTGCGCCCGATGCGAACGGGCGAGCTTCGAGAGCTTCGCGGATGCGGACAAGTTCTACGCGGATGCGGACGAGTTCTACGTCGATGAGTTCGAGGTTCATGGCGTGGCCTCCACGAGCTTGAGCCCGAGCTTTGCGGCAGCGTCCGTCAGTTGCAGGAGCTCGCGCGCCTTCTCGTCGCCCTGCGCAGTGATCTGGCCGCGAGCGATGTCCATCGCTCCTTCCAGTGAATCGGATTGCGCGCACTCCCAGCGCCACGCGCCTCGATTGAGGATGTCTCCAAAAGTGATCTGGTAATCCCAGCTTTCTTTGATCGCGTTCGGCTTGATCGTCACTCGTCGCGAGATCGCGATTTCCGCTTTGCAGCTCGTCATGGTCCGCAAATCTTTCGCGGCCCAGAGCATTTCATTTTCCGTGTCGTAATTGTCTTGGTTCATTGTCGTCCTGTTGTGTTGTGTTGTTGCTGATTGTTGCTCGCGTATTTTCGCACCGGCACGAGCGCCGTCGTTGGCCTTGGCAATCGGGTGGCTCCGAAATTATTTAGTGAGCCGCGCAACCTTGTCGCCGTAGGCCACCGTCGCTGGCTTAGTCGCCCCGCGCGGCCCGCCGTTGTGCACTCGCGCCAGCGTAGTCACGTCCCCCGCCGCCCACGCCTGCGGCGCGTAGCGTTGAAGGTAGGCGGTCACGACGCGCTTCGAGTAATCGAGATCGGCCACCCTTGAGTAGTCGCCGGCCACGCGGCTGTCGGCGTGGTAGGCTCGGTGAATTTGAAGCGGCCCGAGAGCGCGGCCGTTGTCGCCAAGAATCGCACCGGTGCGCCCGCTCGTCTCGACTACGTGGAGCGCGCGGAAGAAGCTGGGTGGTGGCGCAGCCTGCGCGGTAGCCGCAAGCGCGAGGAGGAGGGCGAGGTGTTTCATTTTGAGTCGCGCGACTTGATCGCGTAGGTGTGCGAGATAACAAAGTCGCCGACCCAATGCCTCGGAACAGGGAACCATTTGTTGTGGCTCTCGATGAAATAGAGATCGGTCGCCTCGATGACCGCGAAGACTGGATTAATGGCCCAAGGTTTCATGCGCGTGCGAGTTTGGCTGCGTTGCGTTTTGCGGTGACTACCTGCTTCGCCGTGCAGCCCGCGCCGATTGATTCGGCGAGCGCGATTGCGCGGTCGGCGCGAGCTTGGTCGGGCGCGGTGAGCGCGAGGATCAGAGCGCGGGTGAGTGCGGTGGTGGGGCTCATGCGGCACCCCCTGAGCTCGCGCGGAAGATCGGAGCCATCGAGTATTTGCCGAGCGCAAAAACGTATTCGCCTTGATCATCGATCATTACCTTTTTGCGGCTCACGTTGCCCTGTGCTTTGACGGTGACGAAGGAGCCTTTGCGCTCGATCACTTCCACCGAGAAGATGCAGTCCCAATCGCAAACGCTGCGGGCTTTGAGGACTTGTCCTGCTTGAATCGTGTTAGTCATTTTTGTTGTGTTGCGAGCCTCGGGGTTAGTTCCCTCCGGTCTGGCACCGGAAAACCCCGCGCCTCCGAAGAGGTGGCGGGGTGGTTTGCGGGGGTGGGTTGGGTCACTCGGCCATCCTGACTAAACCATCCCGAAACGCTGCGACCAATCCGAAAGACGTTTCGATGTTCACCGAAATAATCGCCGAGTCCTTGGAGAACATGGCGCTGGCGATTTCTTTGACTTGGGCGAGGGAGGTGATCGTTTTCATTTTGTTTTGGGTTGAGTTGGTCGTTGGGTTGTTTCCCTCCGACGTGAAAACTCTCTCGGATTCCCGACCCGATGTAAACACAATTGCGTATTTTGTCCTGCTGCTTCCCTAAGCCGTTGCAGTTGCGCGACTTAAAACGAATCAAATGTTGGCGATGGATTTGTAATCTAGGCAAAAGAAAGCCCGCGAAACGGTAAATCCGCTCGCGGGCTTGCGGTTGGCCTCAGCCCTCACCGCCGCATGGTGATGCGAGCGGAGCGGATTGCGGCAGCGGTGGCAAGCGTGTAATTGCGCGGCCCCTTCGCGTATCCGATGCGCTCATACGTCGAGCGCGTCCGAAAACAAAGCGTCGCCGAAATCCGAAACCATCGGCTCGGCCTTCGCTGCGCGGTAGAAATTCGCCATCGTGTCGGCATCGAGCGCGGCGCTTGAAAAGTATCGGTCGAAGGCGTCGCCCGTCACGCGCAGCTTTGCAATCCACGGCGTCAGCGGGTCCTTGCCTGAGTGCGCCGCCGCCGAGTCCACGAAGAGCGAGAAAAGCCCCACGGCCTCGCGCGTCATCCGGTCCACGCGATAGGTGATGAGCCGCGTGTAGTTGCCCTGTGCGCCAGAGCGGAGCGTGAATGTTTTTTGGAATGCCATGTTAGGTGTAATCCGTGAAGCGTGCGGAGAGTCGAAGCGGTCCTGATGCAAGCGTCCCGCCGTCGTTGCGATAGATTTTGATGACGGCGTTTGTCGATGACGAGCTGCCTGATTGCGAGTCATAGAATCCCTGATACAGCACGTCCTCGACCACGACCAAACCGTCATCGGGCTTTGCTGAGAATCCGCGATTCGTGAGCGAGATGTTCACGTTCTCGGTCGTGCTGCCACCTGTCAGCGTGACGACCGTGTTGACCTCATAGACGACATTGACTTGCAGCGTGGATGAGCCGCCTCCGGTTTTGATTCCGGTGGTGGTTACGTCGGTCTTGTTTTGAAGCGACATATTCCCACCAATCACCGTCGTGTAAGATGCGATGTTGCCAGCGTAATGCCATGGCGATGCTGTTCCGGAACGATTGACTGCACGAATCCGAACATAGCCGTTTTGCACATCCACCCGATAGTAATCAAAAAACGGTTCTCGGGTCTGATAAAGTCCCGCAGTTCCATTTGCAGGGAACCAAATGTAATCCACCGCTGCGTCGGAATTGGTAGTTGTTGATTTTATCTCGAAATAAGCGAAATCCTTGTCGCTGTTTACCGACCACGAAACGTGCGCGCCGAAGTAGAGATCGCTAACGGCCCATGTCAGCACGGCGGGAGCTTTCGAAGTTATGGCCCCGCCGCTTGGAGTTGTCGGCGCGGTCGTGTTCGACGGCGCGGATTGACTCAGCGACGACGAAACCGCCGACTGCGCCCCCGAGAACGAGATGCCGCGCGCCGCAAACTCGTAGGCCACGCCCACCGAAAGATCGTCGATCGACACCGCGTAGGAAACTGACTGCGCGATTTGATTGCCGACGATGTAATCGCTCGCGCCTGTGCGCCGATAGAGCACATCGAGAGCGACCGCGCCCGAGGGAAGCGGAGGAGCGGTCAGTGAGACGCGCGCAAACGAACCGCCGTCGCTCGACAGATAGACCGTCGTGCTGATGAGCGTCGGCGCGTTTGGCGTGCTCGGCGCGGTTGGGTCGATAGGCCCAGCGGTGATGACCGATGGGGTGGCCTGCACGTAGTTGGTAAAGCCCGACACGTTTTCCACCGTGTCGTAAGCGTTTAGCCAATAATAATACGTCGTCCCGATTGTCACCTCCGTATCCACGAACCGCGACGCGCGCACCTCGGCGATTTTCAGCGCGGAAGCGGTGACGGGAGATGTGAGCCGGTAAATGCCATATTCCGAGAAGTCGGGCTCGGTGTTGTCGTTCCAGTCGAGCGAGACGGCGCGGCCCGTGCCGACTACGGCGCTGAGGCCGGTGGGCGTGACGGGCGCGGTCGTGTCTTTGGCCGGCGTGATCGAGGCAACCGCCGTGTAGGTCGATGACGTGTTGAAGAAGCTCTGAGCGTAGAGCCGAACGTTGTAGCTCGTGCCGATTCGCACGTCGCTGGAAATGAAGTCCAGCGTCTGGTCGCCATCCACCGTTGACCAGACCAAATATGTCGTCGCCGTGCCCTCCTTGTATTCGATTACGGTCTTGCCCCCGCTCGTCACGAACTGCTCGGTCGGTGCGCTCCACGCCACTTTGATTCGCGGCATGACCGAGCCGTCAGCTTGGATGAATTGCGTCGTGCCGTCTGCCGTCAGCGTGAGATTCGTCGGCGGGTCGATTGAGAACGGATTCGGCAGCGTCGTGTTCGGCGCATCCTCCACCGCGACCTCGTCGGAAACAGTCCAGTCATAAACGCTCGAAGCCGTCTCTCGTAATTGGAGTTCAATTACCGGAGTCGGCGGCGTGCCGTCGCTCGATAGCGACCACGCGATGACCTCGAACACCTTCGACGAGAATCCGAGGTTTGCGTTGGTGAGGTTCACCGTGTCGCCCGCGCGGAGCTGCATCGCCGTGAGATTAAACTTCGCGGTGAAGATGATTTCTTCGCGCGCTTGCCGCAGGTTAATTCGTGCGATGCGCTGCGCCGCGCTGCTGCTCGTCGTGAAAGGCAGGATGACGTCGCGCCAGTGATAAATCCCATCGTCATCGGCCAAGTAGGTCGCGCTCGTAATCTGCGGGAAGTCGGCCGCCGCCCACTGGTTCTCGGCGGAGATGAAAGTGCCCTTCACGGCGTTGACGCGGTCGCGCGCGCTCAGGCGAGTCGAGACCGTGAAGCCGCCGGCCATGTGCGACTCGTCGAGCGTGATCGTTGGCGAACGATACGCTGCGGCATAGACCACGATCTGCCCGCCGCTGTAAGCGATCGTGCCGCCCATCGAGGAAAGGATTTGCCCGATGATCGAGTCTGGCGTCGAGGACGTTACGGCCTGCCCGTTGCACTCGTAGCGATTCTCATACGTCGCCGGACTTGTCACCGGCTTAATCTCAACTTGTCCGTCGCAAATGTTCGCAGCGGCGATGACCGAGGTGTCATCGATCTCGCTCGCGTCCATGCCCATCCCAAGATCGGCGTCGAGCAGGTAGTCGCGCAAGCAGAGCGCAGGGTTCGCGCTGTAAGCGGTCGCGAGCGTGCTGGGGTTGTAAACCTTCTTGCCCTTGACGATGCACGAAATGTTCGGGATTCCGCCGACGAAGATTTCGTTTGAGAATGTGAGCTTGCAGTAGATGTAGGCGATGCCTTGCAAGCGATGGTTTGAATCCCAGTCCACTGGAAAATCAGATTGCAACGTCGAGTCCACCGTCTGCGTCGTCGAGCCGAGATGCTTGTGAATGAGTGAACCGGTGTATCCGTTGACCACACGCGCGTATTTCCCCGTCGCGTAGCCGTCGCCGCTGCCGGTTAAAACCTCGTCCTCATTAAAATACACGCTGCCAATTTCCTCGACCTCGTGGCCAGCTAAAGTCACGACCAGATGCAGATACTCGTTCCTGTCTCCACTCGTCGCGAGGAAGACAACGGTGCCGGACACCTTGGCTTGCCCGTAAATTATTTGCCGCGGTGACGTCGGGCTGCGCGTCATTATTCCGCGGTCGTTGAGGTCGCCCATTGACGGCATCTTTGGCGCGAGGAGGCGTGATGCGGCCATGCTCAGTCCGATCGTAACGATGTAGGGTATCGCCATGACAATTACGTCAACGACGGCGGTAGCAACCCCCCACTCCAGTAGATAAGTTCCGATCCAGAGCGCGAATGTCTCAAACATTATGGTTCTTCGTTTAAGGGTTCATTTGTTCCGCCCGTGCGAAACGCGGTCGCGTTAGCGTTGCCCCAGTAAATCACCTTGTCCTGCAATCCTGCGACGTATTCGAGCCCCGTGTCGGCTGGGTATCTGCGCAGTTGCTCCTCGTGCGTGTAGCGACTTTCCCGCGTGCGCTGGAAATCGACCAGCTTGCTTTCGACTGCGATGCCGATGGTCGCTTGTTTCCCGTCGTTGGAAATCACCATCGTGTCCATCCTACCGGAGAAGACCGTGATCGAGTCGATGACCGCGCCCGTGTCCGCGTTCAGCGTGCCGAAGCGCACCGCCGCCGTCCGGCCTTGGTAGGGTTCATCGAGAGCCGCCGCGACGAGATCATTCGGCACTCCGGTCAGGTCGATCTTCAGCCCGCGCGCCGAGAGGTCTTCCGTCTCCTCGATGGTCGAGATCGCGGAGAACGCACCGATGCCCGCATAGGTCACGCTGCCGATTGTGATCGTGCCGTATCCGGTCCAATACCGCACCGTGCCCGCGTCGAAATCAAGCGATGTGGCGAAGAACGGATTGAGCTGCGCCGCCGTCGTCGAGGCGAGGAGAGGAGCGGGAATTGTGCGGCTCATGTGTTGATCGCCTCGAAGATCGAGAAGTTCAGCCCATACTTTTTCGCCGTGTCGATTGACCAGTCGCACGTCGTCGTCCCGAGGCGGAAGACGCCCACGGCGTTGCTGTAAACGATCGGGGCATCGTCAGCGTAGTTGGTGCGCAAGAGCGGGAAGATTTCGTAGGAGGTCGCCGTGTTCACCTTCGTGATCTTGTGCAGCTTCGAGCTGCTGCCCGTCCCGAGCTGGATGTAATCGCCGACGGCCCACGAGCCGCTTCCGCCGTCAATCGTGATCGTCGTCGTGTTCGCGACGTGCGCTCCGTCGAGCTTGGGGTTGCTCGACATATTGCCGCGCTGCGTCCCGTTCGCGTAGTCGCGGAAGTAGAACGTGCCGCGCGCAGCCATGATGAGAAAGCCAATGAGTTCTTCGGCGTCGGCGCGGTTCATCGGAGGACACTCGACATCGCCGCTGAGCATCGTGCCGGTCCAGTTGTAGCTCTGGCTCGAAAAGGTGAACGGCGAGATGTTGCGGGCGACCGCGCTGATGGCCGAGAAACGCAAGGAAGCGATGCGAATCGCGGCGGGAGGGGTGAGAGGATAGGAGATGGCCATAAGCGTCTAGGAACTCAAGCAAACGCGCTACGATACGATCCCCCGCGCCGCACCATGTCGGGAATCTCGGCCTTGAGCCGCCGACGCTCTTGTTCAAGGATAGGCACAAGCTCCGCGCGCGAGACGCCTGCGGCGATGTTGTAATTCACCGTGACGCCGCCCGAGCCCCCGCCGCTGCTGCCCATTGCGCCGTTGGGCACGATGCTGCCGGACGAGTGCGGCACGAATAGCTCGGGGCCTTTTTCCCCGACCATGTAGGCACCGCCTGCGCCGACGGGTCCGCCTTCGGCGCGGAAGCCTGTGAAAAGCGCGTCGCCGATTCCCTTGGCGAGCGGTGCGGTAATTTGCTGGCGGAAGACGAGGCGGAGCAAATCTTGCCCGAGATCGCGCACGACCTCGCCGAGTTTTTTCCCGCTCAGAATTGCATCCTCGAAACTTTGTGCGATTGCTTGGCCTGCATCCATCGACAACTTGCGGCGATCTTGCTCAAGCGGGATCAGTTGTTTATTTATCTCAATTTGCTCTCTCTTCAAATCGTTCTGAAGTTTGATGCCTTCAATCGTCCATGTATCCACGTCGTTGAGTTCATCTTTAATCTTAATTTCCCTAACCGTCAAATCATTATACAATTTTGCTTTGTCGATTGTTCCTCCTCTAACAATCCTCAATGCCATCTCAGTTTCAGCGAATTCTCTTCTGAGTTTATTATATTCATCTTGCCCAGCAACAACCTCATCCCATTGCTTCCCATATATCCCAGCCAGTTGAATTTGAACTAGATTCAAATTGTTTACAGCTTTCTGGACCTTTACCTGTTCTTCTAAGTTGGTGGGCTTTTGCGCTATAATCTCGCTCAATCTCCTCTCTTCTAGCTGCATGAGCTTCAAATTTATAAGATCGGTATTTTTCACTTTCTGCAAGGCCACAGCACTCGCGAATGTTTCGTCGCTCGCCTTGACAAGTTCTTCCTGAAGTTTAACGACTTCTTCGGTTTGCCCTGTTGCCAACTCTGCAATCTTGTTTGCGATCTTGTCCGCGCTCAATCCAATCGCGAAAGCAAGCGACCGCATCACGTCCTTGACGTCCAAGTTTTTCGCCAGCGCGCGGCCAGCCTCGTTCGACGTGTTTTTCAGCTGATGCAAATTGTTCTGCACGCTCGCAAACGCCTGCGCCGTCGCATCGACCGCTTTGAGTGTGAATGATGCTTCAGCCATGGTGCTTCAGTTTTCGGTTTTGGTGCTCTATGTAAACGAGCCAGCCGTTAAGTTCCTGCGCTGGCATGGCGAGAATCTCGTAGGCGCATTTGTGAAGCCTATCAGCGAGAGCATACACGGTCAGGAAGTCGCCCGCCTCCCCGCCGTGAATCAGTTTTTTAAGTCGTCAGGCCTCGGCCCGTTTTCGGCCAGAATGGCGTTGGCGATGCGTCCGACGACGTTGCTGTCGGCCTTGTTCAACAGCGTCGGCTTGTGCTCGATCGTGAACAGCTTCGCGCCGTGCTCGTCCGTGGCTTTCATTATCAAAATGTCCACGAGAAGCTCCATGTCGTTCTCTTTGCTGCGACGGTAGAGCCGATTCTTTTCGCCGAGCGTAACCGGCGATGCGTGGACGACGAGCTTCCACTCGGGCACGTCAATTTTGCGCGTGCCGAGCGAGGCGAAGTGTTCCCGAACTAGGTCGATTGCTTCCATTGTGTTGTGTGTGTTTTGCTGCTGAGAAATTAGACGGCGGTCAGCGTGCTCAGAGCGCCGTTGCCCTCGAAGGCGATTGAGCCTTCTACGATGCCGTCGAACGAAGCCGAGATGTCGAATTTCGTCACGATTGCAGCGCCGGAATAGTACCGGTCGCCGGTGTCCGCGCCCTCTGGGTAAAGGTTGAGCGTGACCTGCGAGCCAATCGTAATGAGCAGTTGGCCGGCGTCGGTCTCGTCCCAATAGAGATCGCCCGAGGCAGACCACGTTTTCATCGTCGCGAGCCGCGTGCGGTAGGTGTCGCCGATGACGGAATCTTCGACGGTGTCTGACGAGTGGCTGAGCGAGTAGTTGCGCAGCTCGCCGATGGTGGTAGCCGAGATTTTGACGAGGCCTTCGCGGCCGAGGTGGTTTGCCATGTTAGTCGGTGGTTAAATAAATGCAGTTGAAAGTATGCCGAGCCGTGCCGAAGCGCCTGTCCTCGTCGGGCTCGATCACATAATCCACACTCGTCAAATGAAGATCGCGGCATTGCCCCCCAAGCGTCACGTCGGCGAGAACTGCGGCCTCGACCGCCGCGCTGCCGGTGTCGAAAAGGTCGTCGATCAAATAGGTTCCGCTCTCGGCAGTGAAGTAATCAACGATGAGTTGAAGCTGCCGGTATTGCGTGCGGTTGCTCGGCCCGAGCGTGCGCACCTCGATTTGCTCGCTGACTGCGTAAACGGCAGCGGCGGGAAACGAGATGCTTGCAATCGTGTTGTTTCGCCCGCGAAGGATGTTGGCGGTCGGAACGACGAGCGCGCCGGTGAGAGCGTTCGCCGTCGCGGTGCGGATGTTGGTGCGTGTGCTCATGCGTCAGATTTTATTGGCATCCCTCCGACAACGCGGGTGAAGCCGAGATTGACGGCGCGGTTTGCAAGAATTGCGCGATACTTCGAGATTGTGATTTTGTAACGAATCTTCAAGGCGCCATCGACCACGCGTTGGAGGTCAGGAATCTGGTTGCCGGTAGTCCGCGCGACCACGAACGGATTCGGACCAAAGTTCACCTGAGCGTTTCCAGCCTTTGCCATGTGTCGCCGAATCCACGACGGCACGCGCACGCCGCACGCCATTGCCGCAGCGGCGAATCCAGCCTTCGCGAGTCCGACCTTTTTTTGCGTGTGTTTAAGATACGCGTTCGCTGCTTGCTCCGAAACCCACATCTGGTCTTGTACCGCCCAGCGCCCCACCAGACTCCTCGTGACTTGCCTCCGCCTTCCGCGCTCGGTTCGATTTGCAAAATGGAAATCGCGCATCGTTCCAATGGATGCCGACTCTTGCCAGAACTTTCGGTAAATGCGGATTTTCTTGCCGCCTTCATTTCCGAGACTGACGCCCATCGTCTCGTGCCGCCCGCCGCGCGGTGGAACTTCCGTTGAATTTCCGATGCGCTGGAACAAGCCAATCTGAAATTCCTTGGCCATTTTATTCCCGCCGAACAAGTCGCCCAGAATCGCTTTCTCGCCCTGCTCCTTTGCGTTTGTGCTGAGTCCGCTTGCTTTTGTTTTCGTGATTTGCCCGCCCGTGACTGTCGCCACCGTTGGTCCTTTTTTCGTTTTGTCTCCGGTCGGCGGCGTGATCTGCATGACCGCCTTTGCGACGTAGGCGGCTTCCTGTTTCACGACTAGACCGAGATCGACCTTTGCAGCGTCGGCAAGTCTTGCGAGCGCATACTCTAGCTTCTTGGTGTCTGATGAAATTGAAATCATATCACCTTCGCGACGCTGATTTCGCAGCCCGCGCCCTCGGCGTCTAGCGTCACGCGCTCGATGAAGTAGGTGATGCTCGCCCGTGAAAGCGTCTGCGTGACTTTCGGCGTGGCGCTCACGCTCGACGTCAAAAGGAACACGGTAAACTTGCTATCTTCGCGGCGCTGGTCCTCGAAGTCGGCAAATGCATTGCTCGCCGCTGCCCAGACTCCAGTAACACTCACCCCCTGATAAGTAAACGAGACGCCCGCCTGCTCAAGTATCGCCGAGAAATCGGAGTTAATCTGCGTCGGGTCGAAGTCTCGGACTGCTGCCATACTTATGCGCCGCCTGTAAAATAAAACCGCGCGTGCATCTCTGGCCGGTTCGCGAGTAGCCACGGCTCGGCATCCTCGTAGCACCGCTGTGCGTCCTTCCCACAGGTCTGCGAGCCGACGTGGTGAACGTAGGCCCGCGAGATGAAATGCCGCCGCTTCATGTCCGCGCATTGCACGTCGTCCGAGAACCAATTGATCGGCGGGAAATCCACCCACGCGTCGCGGTGGACCCACGCGCAAATTGGCGCGATCACCGGCGTCTCGACGATATGCCGCTCGGACTGGTAGCGAAGAAAGTCGATCTTCCCGCGCCCGCTGCGCACGTTCTGCTCGCCGCGCGCGTAGTCCGAGCGCGTCGCGACGTAGCCGAGATCGGACACGACCTTGCGCAGATGCGCGACATCCGCGAGGAGCACCGCCCACGTCGTCGGCGTGAACACGATGTCATCATTGCAGACCAGAATCTCATCGTGCCGCTTGAACGCTTCGCGCGCGGCAAAGTTGTAGGCGTCTCCGAAGTTCGTGCCGATCTTGTGATGCACATACCGCTCGACCTCGCGCGGAATGTAGGCGTTGAGCGACGCGGTCATCACGTCGAGGCACGCGGCGTTAACCGTGCAGACGATGATTGCTGGCGTGCTCACGGCTTCTTGGCTGCGAGGATTTCCTTAATGTTCTCCGCGTCGATCAGCGTTACGCCGCTTGCGATGACGAGCTTGTCCCAGTCGTGGGGCGGCACCATGCCGTCCTCGATGTGAACCGAGATCATGGCGCGCTCTGTTGCCCGCGGCTGTCCTACGTCGTGGATAAATTGCTTAGACATCGCCATGGTTTCCTTGTCGTCGGGTCGCACGAGAAAGACGTGCTCGATGGTTTCCGGTTGCGCTGCCGTCCCGAGCCACGCCTCGCGAAATGACACCGAGCGCGTCGAGTCGCCGAGGGTTTTTTGCGTGAGCCGAATCGCGGGCTTCTCATACTTGTGGAAAGCCCACTGGAGCCCGTCCGCCTTCCTCGGCTTGTCCGCGAGCCGGTAGGAGCGCGCAGCGAGATCGAGACCGGCCCAGCCATACCACTTCACTTCGTGCGTCCACGGTCGGTCTTTTTCCTTCGGCTCCGGTAGCCACATCATTCGCTCCGCCCAGAAGCTCGCGCGCCTGCCGTCGTTGCGCTCAAAGGCCAGCATAATGATCGAGGCGATGGCCTCGCGGCACCACGGAAAGACCCCGTGCGCACCGAGCGCAAACTGCAAAGCCTCGCGACGCGACGCCACGAGCCGCGCAAGGTTGAGCTGCACTTCATAGCGAAAAGAGTCATCGAGATTCGGGAAGCTGAGCGCGATGCGCCCGAACTGCTCGGCGGCGGTCTTGTTGCCCGCGCAGTAGTGCTCTTGGTGGATGTAAAAATACTGGGTCGCCGACTCGGCCACGCTGCGCCCGAGGATTGCTAGGTTTCGCTTGCGATTGGATTGCTTGATCGACACCGGCTGATGCCGCCAAACCGGCACCGTCCATTCGTTGTGGAGATCATTCGGCAGCAGCAGCAGGTTTTCGTGGACGTCGTGGTGCCAGACGCGCCCCGAGGCGAACGCCGTGCGCCGAATGATGCGCTCACGTTGGAGCTTCTTGCCGGTGCCGCGCACGTCGTAAGGGCATCGCAGCATCAGCACGTCTTCCGTGAGTTCCTTGAGCCTTTCCCGCAGGTCCGCTGCATCGGTCAGCACGTCGTCGCAGTCCGCCCATAGAAGCCAATCGCCGGTGCCTTGGGCGAAGGCTTGGTTGCGCGCCCTCGCGAACGAATCGACGTGCCGCCACGCCTGCGCAGTGACGCCGTTGCGGTAGTCGGAGAACACCAGCGGGACCGCATTGCGCTCGCACCAGTCACGCGCGAGTTGTTCGGTGTCGTCGGGTTCCTGCGAGCCGATGGCGCGCACGAGTGAGAGTTCGTCGATGATGCCGACGAATGAATCGAGCATGGTCTTGATATGCGCGGTCTCGTTGCCGGCAATCACGCAGAGGGAAATCGTCATGTTGTGTGTTGCCTCCGGTGTGGCGAATCGCGCCGCAGCGTCAAAACAAAAAGCCCCACGCGGTGAGGCGTGGGGCTGTTCTGAAACCTAGTTTCGATTAGCTGTATTGGGTCGTCACGAGCTGACCCGCGTTCGCATTGACGATTTTTTCTGCCACATAGTGCGACGCCCGCACGATGTTGGATTTGATCGCCTCTTCGCGGTAGGTCGAGACGCCGATCGCTGGGCCATACTCGGACCAGTTGAGGGTGAAGCCTGCTCCACCGCCGAAGAATCCGGCAGACGCCTGCGTGACCGAGCCCACCCAGATCAGAGCGTTGCTCCATACATTCCCAGATGAGAAAGCGACCCCCTCAGGTGCTGTATCATAAGAAGCCCTACCGATCAAAACCTGACTGACGCCGAAGACTTCCGCCGCCGCTGCCGTCGAGGCATTGAGGATCGTGTCGGACGAGATTCCAGCGCCGCGCAAACGGTTTTGGAATTTCGTGCTCGCGCGAATCCGAGTGAATACGCTGGCCGACATAATGACGGACAAGTTCGTGACGCTCTCGCCCTTCGCGAGCAAGCGGTCGATGGCGTCCTGCACGTCGGCAGCGACATCGAACGTAGCGATGTTCGCGGTCGTGTATGCCGTGGCCGAGTTCGTCGCCGTGAAGACGGTATTGTCGAAGATTTTTGCGGCCACGCGCAGTTCGTGCGCGAGGAGCAATTTGCGTTTAGCGAGCTTGGCGGCGATCACCTCGGCGTCGAAGAATCGGGCGATGTCAAGGGTCACTGTATCGTCTACAGCCTCCTCGTATCCATATTCCAATGCCGTGTAGGTGTCTTGGTTAAACGCACGCGTTCCGCGAGCATAGGCGCTGTAAGCGGCGCGGTTCTTTACGTCACTCTTGAGGAGCTGACCCTCTTTGAGAACGAAGGAAGGGTACTGACCGGCGCGCACGGGCACGTCGAGGATCGGCATCGCTTGAACGCCGATAAGTCCGGCTTCATAGTCTTTTGCCTGCTCGACTACACCGGCGATGTCGCCGCGAAAAATGGCTGCTGAATTTGTGTACATGGTAAGATTTTTTAGGGTTTAGATGTTCTTTACGATCAGCTCGATGATCGCGCTTGCGTCAGTTGCGGTAGTCAGCGATTTGCCCACGGTCACAGTGCCGGTGATGGCCACGGTTCCGTTGGCGGTTGAGAAGACCGTGTCACCTACGGTGACCGGCCCAGCGAGCAGAGTGGCCTTGATAGTGGTGCCACCAAGGAACTGTACGGTGATTTGATCGCCAGAAGCAGCGTCGATCAGAGCGACGCCGTCAGGAAGCGAAGCGGTGGCGGCAAGACCGACCCCGCGGTTAGAGGAAATGGACACAAGGCGGAACGCGGTGATAGCCGAGTTCGCGACAAACGTGCCCGCATTTTGGAATGAAGTAGCCATGTTAGTATTTTTAGAGTTTCACGAGTTCGCCGCCCTGCACGCGCGCACGATAGGCGGCGTAAAGGTCGGCATGATTTTTGACCGCGAAGGAGATGGCCGAGGATTTGTCGCCCTTCAGCTCGGTGGCTTTGGCGGCGACGATGTCCTCGAACTTCTGCGCTTGCGCGACTGGTTTAGGAGCTTCCGCCGAGGCGATCGGGGCGGCGGGCGCACCGAAGGACTTGGCAAATTCTTTGACGGCAGCGAGCGCCGCAGCATTGGCCGCGAGTTGCACGACCTCAGTCTGTGCGCTCATGGCGGCGGGTTTTTCAACCGGAGGAGGAAGCGCGGCTTCGAGCTTCGCGAGCTTGTCGTTCATGCTCATCATGGCGGATTGGATCATCCCCTCGATGGCCTTTTTCATTTCTTCGTTCATGGGTAATTCGATTTCGATTTCTGCGGACGGTTGCTCGATTTCGCCGTTCTGAAGTTGTTTCAGTTTGCGCGCGAAGAGACCTGCGTTTGCGGCTGGCTCTGAAACGAGGTCAACCGAGTAGATTTCTGAGCACCGTTGCAAAGTAGTGAGCTTGTCCGCGCTCTTTTCCGACGGACCCGAGAACGCAATCGAGAGTCCGAACGTGTCAGGAATCCGCTCGGCGATCTCCAAGATGTAAGCGCGATGGACCGAGGATTCGAGCAAGTGCAAATCCCCGAGGAGCTTTTCGCCCTCGATGCGCAACGTGTCGATGTATCCGACGATGTCGCCCGCTCCGCCCGAGTGATCGAGCTTCACCTTGAGCCCGCCAGAGTATTGCTCCGCGGCCTTCTTGACCTGCTCTAGCGTCGTGCTGTCGATCATCACGCCGTGGCCCAACGCTGGGCCCTTGGTGATGAGCGAGACGCCGCGAATGATTCCGGTCTGCGCGTCGATGACGCCTGCGGATGCTGCGAATGTGATGATGGGTTCCATCGCCAAGGCGATGGCCGTCAAATTCAGTCCGGCTTCTGCGCCTCGCGCCGCCAGCGCCAGAGCAGGAACGCAATGCCGAGGAGCGTGCCGACAAGCGCGGCGACCTCGTTGACCTGCGAGAGCGAGACCATCGCGGCGGCTGGCGTTGCGGCGGTGAGAATGGCTTTGGTGTGGTCGGCGTTCATTTTTTGAATTGTCCGATTCGCTCGGTGATGACGGCGATGCTCGTTCGGTTTTCCAGAATCATGTCTCGGTTGTGCTGGATTTCTTTCTCTAGGTCCTGCCTGAGTTTCTCGCGAGCTAGCTCCGCTCGGGTGTTGGTCGCCTGCTTGTTGTCCGAAGTCACAACGAGAGACACCTGCTGCCTTAGCACGGTGACTTCATGGGAGATCGAAGCGAGCGACGACATCAGATAAACAACGCACGAGAACAGAATCGGCAGCACGGCAAATGCAGCCTTCTCGATGAGCGCGTGCTTTGAGGCTTCGTCGCTCATTTTTTAGCCCTCATTTCCATAATTTTCTCAAGCGTTCTACCCCCAAAATAAAACGACATGATAAGCATCCCCCACTGCCCAAGGAGCGAGACATAAGCCTCTTTTGCGTCGTAGCCAAATGCCGACATCCCTGCGAAGAGAAAGTAGCCCGCGAGGATTGCCGCCAGCGTCATCGGGCGAATGTTCTTTGACCACCACGAGTCGCTCGCCATGTCCGCCTTGAGCCGGTCAGTGAGGTTGTTCTGCTCGGTCTTGTAAGCCTCAAGGTCCGCGTTCATCTTCGCCAGCTCTCCACTCTGCGCGAGCTGCGCGAGTTCCAACTGCGCCTTGGCCTTTGCCTCGGGGTCAGGGATGAGTTTGTCGATCAGCTTCGTGCCGATGCCTAGGATTTCAGCGAGAGGGAACATGGTTACTTTTTGTTAAAAAGGTCGAACAGCGATTTCATTTTTTCCTCAAGTACGGCCACGCGCAGGTCGAGCTTTGAGAGCACGATGATGAGCGTAATCATGCCCAAGAAAATCGGCCACCCCTTCACAAGGATTTCGAGCGCGTCCATACACTAGGCACGAATGTAAGTTCGCGCCTTCACGGCGTCGGCTTGTCA
>Ga0209086_10000907_pt1 | contig 24380 bp, 21 predicted proteins | sample M_130207_XF_Meta_FD_187312 | JGI IMG/M metagenome (GOLD analysis project Ga0209086, IMG submission 187312) | Freshwater microbial communities from Lake Montjoie, Canada to study carbon cycling - M_130207_XF_MetaG (SPAdes) (version 2) | ecosystem: Environmental > Aquatic > Freshwater > Lake... | reverse complement strand
GGAGATGTTCGTGAACCACGTGCATTTGTATCCGTTTGTCTACCGCCTCATTACGGAGGAGTGCAAGACCAAGGCAGAGCTGAAGGGCTTCCACGATCGCTTTGCCGCGGCGGGCAAGGAAGGGTTGATCATCCGCAACAAGGATGGTCTCTACCAGCTCGCAGCTCGCTCCAAGGACCTGCAGAAGTATAAGGAGTTTGAGGATGCTGAGTTTACGGTGGTGGAGTTCACAGACGGAGAGGGATCCGAGAAGGGCCTTGTTATCTGGGTTTGCGAGACCGAGAACAAGAAGAAGTTCAGCGTGCGCCCCCGTGGAACCCACGAGGAGCGTGCCGAGCTCTTCAAGGACGCCGACTCCTATGTCGGAAAGAAGCTCACGGTGCGATACCAGGAGCTGACTGAGGACGGAATCCCTCGATTCCCGGTTGGCATCGCCTTCCGCGACTACGAGTAGACGGCCGGCCTACAACAACAAAAACAATTTTTAACTTTTACCCGCTTAAAGGTAAGGATGGCAGATATAGTAGTGAAGATGTCTGACCATATGTATGTAACAAAGCGTAATGGAACAAAGGTCCCTGTTTCCTTCAATGAGGTTCTCACTCGGATACAGCGACTTGCAGACGGCCTTCCACACGTGAACCCTGATTTGGTCGCACAGAAGGTTTGCAACCAGATTCAGGATGGGATTAAGACATCCGAGCTAGATGAGTTTGCTGCTGAGACCTGTGCGATGATGCAGGCTCGTTACCATCCAAACTATGGTAAGCTGGCTGCGCGCCTGGTGATTGATAATCATCAGAAGTGCACTCCAAATCGTCTGATCGACTCTTCTCAGGTTCTATTTAATGAGGGTGTTGCAGGAGAGGGGCATTACCTAACCACACAAGATCTTGAGCTTGAGAAGATGATTGACTACTCTCGTGACTTTATGTTTGACTATTTTGGTTTCAAGACCCTTGAGAAAGGATACCTCCTACGTCGTCGTGATGGTCGTGTTTGGGAGCGACCTCAACACATGTGGATGCGTGTAGCCTTGCATCTCCATGCAGGAGACTATAATCGTGTTAAGGAGACCTATGATGCTCTCAGTCAGGGATATTTCATTCACGCCACGCCTACTCTTTTTAATTCAGGAACACCTCATGCTCAGTTGAGTTCATGTTTCCTAGTGCATATGCAGGATGATAGTATCAAGGGAATCTATGATACACTGGGTGAGTGTGCCCAGATCTCCAAGTGGGCTGGAGGGATCGGTCTTTCAGTCCATAATGTTCGTGCCCGCGATGCGGCTATCAAGGGAACCAACGGGAAGTCTACAGGTCTAACGCCAATGCTCAAGGTGTTCAACGACACTGCCAAGTATGTGAATCAGGGTGGAAAGCGCAATGGATCCTTTGCAATTTACCTGGAGCCGTGGCACGCAGATATTGAGGAGTTCCTTCGTCTAAAGCTGAACACGGGTAATGACGATGAGCGCGCACGTGATCTGTTCTACGGTCTCTGGATTCCTGATCTGTTTATGGAACGAGTAGAGTCCGATGATGTCTGGTCTCTAATGAGCCCGGATCAGTGCCCTGGATTGTCAGATTGCTGGGGAAAGGAGTTCAATACACTCTATCTTCAGTATGAGAATGCAGGTAAGTATTTCAAACAGATGCCCGCCAAGAAACTTTGGCAAATGATAGTAGATGCCCAAATCCAGACTGGAACGCCTTACTTGCTGTATAAGGACGCGTGTAATGCCAAGTCCAACCAACAGCACCTCGGAACCATCAAGTCCTCCAACTTGTGCACCGAAATCATCGAGTATACGTCCCCCGACGAGACGGCGGTCTGCAACCTCGGGTCTCTGGCTCTCCCCAAGTTCGTCGAGGACGGGAAGTTCAATTTTGAGAAGCTTCGCGCGTATACTTCCATCCTCACTCGGAACTTGGATCTTGTCATCGATAGAACCTACTATCCGACCGACAAGTGTGCAAACTCAAACTTCCGTCACCGTCCCATCGGTATTGGAATCCAAGGACTCGCCGATGTCTTCGCGATGCTCCGTCTCCCATGGTCATCTGAAGGTGCGGCTAGTCTGAATCGTGAGATCTTTGAGAATATCTACTTTGCTGCTGCAACCACGAGTATGCTGTGTGCATCATCTGACAACTGGCGCGGTGTTGGAATTAATGCCGACATTACGTATCCATCGTTTGAGGGTTCACCGATGAGCCAAGGTAAGATGCAATATCATCTATGGGGTGAGGAGCCGAAGACCAAACATTTGGATTGGGAGCGTCTTCGCAAGCTATGTAAGACTGGAATGCGCAACTCACTCTTGATTGCCCCAATGCCCACGGCTTCCACCTCTCAGATTCTAGGTAACAATGAGTGTTTTGAGCCTTTTACATCCAACCTGTATTCTCGTCGCGTCCTATCAGGTGAGTTTATGATTGTCAACAAGTATCTCGTTGAGGACCTCGTTAAGCTTGGACTCTGGACGTCAGATGTCCGCACCCAGATCATCGCAAACAATGGGTCAATTCAGTCTATACATGAGCTTCCAGCTGATATCCGCGAGCTCTATAAGACTGTCTGGGAGATCCCTATGAAGACAATTATCAATATGGCTCGTGACCGTGCCCCGTTTATTTGCCAGTCTCAATCTCTCAATTTGTTCCTCGCTGAGCCCACTCCGTCCAAGGTGTCGTCCATGCATTTCTATGCGTGGAAGGCAGGATTGAAGACTGGATGCTACTATCTGCGTACAAAAGCCGCCGCCAAGGCCCAGCAATTTACTGTCGAGCCCCCGGCATGTCTTTCGTGCTCAGCGTAAAATTGTATCGGTGTTAGAACAAACAAATGTCTACTGCCACTGTTGTCGCTCCTTCTGGAAAGCCTGCTACTGTTGAGCCCCTTGCAAAGGGTGGCGCCCTCATCTCCCCGGCTGATGTCACAAAGGGTGGCCGTAACCGCCGCATGACGAAGAAGATGAGGAAGATGCTCAAGTCTCTCAAGAAGATGGGAGGTGATGAGATGGAGGCCGCTGTTGAGGGAGAGCCCGTTGCTCCCACTGCCGAGGAGGGTGGCCGTCGCCGCCGATCCCGCAAGTCCCGCCGCTCACGCAAGAGCCGCCGTGGATTCTTCGCTTAAAGACTTTCACCAATCTCTGTAACCAACGTAAATAACTCATCTGAAAATCCATAATGACATCCATTAGGCTCAGCCATTGGAGGAGCCTTACGCGATGACGTATTCCGCTTATGGATCAAACTCACAATCACATCCTGAGGAGAAAACTCCCGACACATTTGCTCGCGACCGCGGACGAATGCGCCACCTTCACCAATCTGCTGATCAGGAAATCCACCTGCCTTCCAAAAGTCCCTTGTGAAACACAGTGTAGCTTCAGAGACTCGCTCGCACATCGGGAGCTTGATAGGAGGAACATTCATGAACGACTTGGTCTCATGGATATTGTAGCATGGGATCACCGTTGAGAACAGACACTCCTTACGAGGTTCAGCCAACATATGAGCAACTCGCGCAAGAAGGCTGTTGCTAGGATATACGTCATCATCGTCCATCATCACAAGGATGTCGTGAGATGCTTGCTCAACTGCCAAGTTTCGCTTAGCACCAATGTTCATCTTTTCATCAACTAACACATACTTGACGTTCGAAATGTCAGACACAAGATCCTTAATCTGATCCTTGCCATCATCCACGATCACCCATTCAATTTTTTCAGAAGGATATGTCTGTGCAATCAGCCCATATTTCACAAGCGGGATGAATGGGCGACGATCATGTGTCAATGTAATTACCGAAATCTTAGGAAGATCATCTTCCTTTGGAAGGCGCTTCTCAATTGAATATGTATCAACACCCGTAGTAATATCCTTAATCGCATTTTCAATCGTAAGCAAGAATGCCTGATGACGATTCTCATATCTTTCACGATTAGCACGACTCTCCATTCGCTTCTGATGATGGTTCATGCTGACATACAGCGCAAGGGATTCCACGATTGAACCAATATCAACATCCTCTAGAACACCCACACACTCGGGATGTGGCACTGATTTTGCACTTGAGACCCACAATGCCTTGTGAGTCAACTCACGAAGAGCCTCAATCGGACTAAGAAGAAGAATGCATTCTGCAGACATACCCTCATTGACTGCATGACAGAACCCCTCTGCAGCTGATGTGCAAATCAAGAGACCACACTCAGCCATAAGAGCATCATATTCCTTCTCAGACACACGGGAGTCATGAACCACAAACTTGTCCGCAACTGTCTCGGGAATCTTGGGAACCTGGAGATCGTAATATACTAAGTCCACCACAGGAAGCTTAGCGTACAGGTTAAGATCCGTCTGTTGAATTCGCATATAGGCTTGAACAATTGGCTTTGGGTGTCTCCAGATGTTCTTACCAACCGGTACAAGTGCACGATTGTAATCCTTCTTTTCTGGAACCGTTTTGTCAACCGACGTCCAGTTGATGTATCGGACAGTTCCCCATTCTGCAAATAATTTCTCGGCATCACGAGTCTTAACCCAGATCTCATCGACCATACGACCATACGGCTTCCAAGCCTTCTGTGTCCACTCGGGATTGGGGATCCAAACATTCTTTGAAGCATAGTGAAATAGTGCTGGATTAATAGATTCAACAAAGAAGTTGATCTCTGCCTCGTCACACTGTGGATGAAAATGAGGAACGTGACGAATAAGCGTCTCCTTCCCCAATGTGTTATAGACCATACCGTGAAGGATATGGATGTCCTGAGCCAGACCCAGAGAGTTTGTATTGCCAATAATATTCACCCGCATTTCTCTTCTTAGATGTTGCGTTTTGTAAATCTCTTATTTGAACGTCGCTTGCAGGTTCGAGCATTTCCATTAACAAGTCGCTTCCACGATGCTACATCACGAGGGGCGCATTTCGTAAATGTCACGGGGCGATCACGGAACCATACAAAGTCACCAATCGCAAGGAATGAAGCTGTAGGGACAGTAGAAATACGGTCTTCATATTTCTTGCTCAGTTCAACACATCGTGCAAGCATCTCGGCGCTTCCAAAGCAATATGTCTTAGAGAGTGGATCTGTGCAATATGCACGATCATCAACTTGATACTTCGTGCCATTCCATGTGTAGTTATCGATAGGACGAAAAAGACCTAGAGTTGAGTCCCATAAGAACCAACGTCCTTCTTGAAGGAACACGCGGTCATTAAACCGAGTAAGCATTACTTACTTCAGAAAAAGCTTTTGAGCTCACCTGTCCGCGTTCCGTAGATATTCGTCATTACAGGACGCTCAATGGGAGCAGGGAAATCCTCAATGTCCTTGCGGTAGTACTTGTAGGCCTCAATCTCCACCAGGATGTTGTTTGCAGAGTATCCGATCACGCGGTTGTTCAAGAGCTCAAGTTCCTCGGCCACGCGCGATGGGTCATTCTGAGCATACTGGAGGTAGTAGGATCGCATGATCGTCTTGAGATCTGCGTCATTCTGGCGTCCAATGACATAGCGTTTTGCACCGCTCATCTGTAGAACGGCAGCTGCAATGGCTCCCTGAAGGTTCTCAATATTGTCCTCGCTGAAGAAGACACTATTCAGGGGTGTCGCCTCGTGGCGATACTGCATCTGCTCGGCAACACGAGTCGGGACGACATAGGGCTCCTGCGCCGTGAGTGTAAATGGAGGCAAAGTGGACTTCTCCTCATTACCACTCAGTGGGAGACGACCCGTGTGCTTGGGAGCATTTGGGATCGCAGTCTGAGTATAGAAATCGGAAAGATCACCAGCGTTGTAGTTTGCAAAAGAGGATGGCATTGCTTTGTTATAAGACAATCTTTCCTCCGATCGCTCCTGTATCGGGCTGTCGGATCTCCAGCTCAAGTGTATAGACTGGTTGAAGACTTGCATTCATAAACTCAAGATTTGAGCCAACAAGTGAGTTCGGTTCAAGAATTGTATAGGTTCCATTGTCAATGGATCTTGGGAATGTAGGAGTCACCGAACCCTCAGCGCCGACTGTAAAAAAGTTAGGAATGACGAACCCGTTATACGATGCAACGTAAGGTAAGGTTCGCGCTACGGTTCGAGGTCCCCATACACCTGTGTCTGGGTTCTCAACGTAGTCTAAGAGTGCAAGGACGGGAAACGTTCCAACTAAGAGCTGTTCAATAAACCTTCGCTTGTCCGAGTTTTGCACTGCAAGGTACTGAGACTTCAACATATTGGAGATCGTAGCAGGGTAGAATACAACACGATCGCCAACACGCATCTCATTTCCACTGAAGTAGCTAAAGTTAGCCGTAAAGCACTTGATAAACATTTGATTGGAATCTGTCTGCATGAGGGATACTGCAAGTGTATCATTATGAACGAAGACATTACCAATTGGATCAGAAACACTGACCTGAATACGCTGTAGGTTTGTAATTGGACTTTGTAAGTGTAGAGCCTCTTCACCCCACGGCTCATAGTCAAACTGCTGAACACCAAGTGAATTGGATGTGAATGAGATCTGCTGGCGCTGACGCTGTGTCATGACCGAGAAAGACCTACGAGTCGGTTCATTACCACCAACATACTGACCAAAGTATTCGTTGAGATAAAGCATTAGATACGGATATGTGGCAAATGTAGAGAATGAGGTATTGGGTAATGTATTTTGAATGAGAGATGAGATATCGGATCCAGCACCTGTAGGGATAATAGGCAAACTCAAAAACTGGCGCTGAGGCATCACTGCACGAACAAGACGAACTGCGGATACGTTGCAGGGTGTGAACACACTTCCAAATCCAGACCCCGATGGTTGAAGGTTATATCCAGTGTCATATCCAATGAAATTACCATTTGGAACACTTGAGTTGTAGGGTGGGTATAAAACGTTTGAAAGTGTCCACCCTCGTGTATTTGGAATACCTGGCACCGGGGCAGCAAGTGCTTGTTGCTCTACAGCAAAGGTAGGAACAAAAGGATTGTTCGAGTATACAGGTGGGTTACTCGCCTGTGTTGATTGAAGTCCAAATGTGAATGTAAGATTTGAAAAAGGATTCGGCTGCTTCACCCAGTCGCGTTGAGATGTATCTATCACAATGTATCGCTTAACAGCCACGGTGTTGGGTGATGACTGAACAATGGCTGAGTCTGAATGGGAACCTACAATCTGATCTGTATAGGAGACGGTTGGCACATCCTCTTTTGGACCTGATGAAAAAGGTTCAATCTTTGAATAACTTCGGGTTTGTTGCATTTGGATCCGAGGATCATAGTTGTATGTTTGTTGTGCAGCCCTGTCTTGTTGGACCAATAAATCTAAGTAACTCATACTCTACTTATTATACCTGCTCTAAATCTGCGAGCCACATCTTCTCCGCGTTCGTATTCTCCAGTCGCTCAATCTCCGCCTTCAGATCCGCCATGTCCTTCTCGTGCTTGGCGATCTTCTCAGACGTGAATGCTGACACAGGCAGGCGCATGATGTAGTCGTAGCTACCGTCCACGTGCTGGTACTCAAGCTCGCCCAGGATATCGTCGCACTCCTTCAAGCTCTTCTTCTTGAGGTTTGCCTCGGGCTCCTCGGTGATCTGGTCGCGGATGAACCGGACCACGTTGACATGATAGGGGAGCTTTGCATTCAGCGTCTTGATCTGATGCTGGCGCCGGGTCTCGTAGAGGTTCAGGCGCACACTCCAGAACTCGATCAGGATGTCGTTGAGCGTCTCATACTTGGTGATGATGCCCTTGTGGTTGAAGGCGTGCATATTGGTCGTCTTAACCTTCTCCGTGAGCGACTTGACCAGTGCCTTCTCGTCAATGCCCTTGATCCGGATGTTGATGTCCTGATCCGTCGACGTGTCGGTGAAGTCCTTGATACGACCCTCCGCTAGCTCCTTCTCCAACCACTCGCGGTAGTCCGCTGTCCACGTGCCCGGCGGGAGCTCGGTAACCACGAAGTCATCCTTCTCCTTGCGATAGACGCCCACAACGCCCTCCTCTGTGTAGGTACCCTTGAAGCCCTCAAAGTATGGCACAAGCTTCGTGCTGTTTAGCGGAGTATCGGCCACGATCTTCCGAGTCAGCATATGCTTGATGACCTTTGGATTGCATGGTGGGATGTAGGTCGAATATCCAGTGCCAATGCCACGAGCACCATTGATCAGGAGCATCGGTAGGACCGGTGCATACCACTCGGGCTCAACTGGTAGGCCATCATCGTCGCGATACTTGAGGATCTCAAAGTCCTCCTCTGGAACCAGCTTGCGAACACGGGGTTGGAGGTACGTGTGGATATAACGAGGTGATGCTGCATCCTTTCCACCCTGGATTCGAGTGCCGAACTGCCCCTGTGGAACCAGCCACGGGATGTTGTTAGAGCCCATAAAGTCCTGGGCCATTCCGACAATCGTCTCATTCAGCGAGGCTTCACCGTGGTGGTAGCCAGTATGCTCTGAGACATATCCTGCGAACTGTGCAACACGGATCTCCTGTGTGAGATTACGCTTGAATGCGGCATACAGGATTTTGCGCTGAGAGGTCTTGAGACCATCCATTACATTCGGGATCGAACGCTCCAGATTGTAGTAGCTGAAATGGATGAGGTCCTTGTGGATGAAGTCATCATAAGGAACCTTGTTTCCTGCAGGCACCAGAACCGTGTGGTCATAGCCCTTCAGCCATTCCTTGCGGTCATCTGCCCGCTGCTTGTTGAATGCTAGATCAATGGACTGGTCTGACTTGTCATCATAGTTAAACTTGACAGCATTGACCTTGCTGAAGTAGTCCTTCGCCTCATCGCGAGTCGAAGTGCCAAGACCCTTGTAGTACTTGACCTTCCAGCCCTTGGAACCCTCACCAGCACGCCACTGCTCATACTCATATTGCGAGTAGAACACCCTGTTCTCTTTACCCTTGTTTGCCTTGACAATCGGGGTTGCCATATAGGTCAGGAATCCTGGGATCGCAATCAGCTCGTGCCAGAGCTCGTGGAAGAGGTTGATCAGCAAACCTCGGATGTGGCTGCCATCTAGATCCTGATCCGTCATGATCATAATGGATCCGTAGCGCAGATCCTTCACATCAGTATACTTCTTGCCAGACGTTAGACCGATGATCTTCTTAAGCTCAGCAATCTCCTTAGTCTGCTCAACCTTGGCATCACTGGTGTCCTTCACGTTGAGGATCTTACCCTTGAGCGGATAGACTCCAAAGAACTTGCGCTGATCCTGGCTGAGACCAGAAAGTGCCATCGCCTTAGCTGAGTCTCCTTCAGTGAGAATCAGCGTGCACTTTGCTGACTCCTTTGTTCCGGCATGAGTCGCATCATCTAGCTTAGGGATGCCCGTGATACGAGACTGCTTCTTACCATCTGTCTTGCTGTTGTCCTTGGCATCCTTCGCCGACTGTGCCTCTAGGATCTTGGGCACAATTGCCAGCTTGGAAACCACCTTCTTCAATACGTCATCGCTCAGCTTCGGACTTGAACCAAAGGCGCTTGCCTTGGTTGTCAGTGTCTCCTTGGTCTGAGATGTGAAGCTCGGGTTCTCAATCATACTCGTGATGAAGACCGCAAGGTGATCCTTGACCAGACTCGGCTTGACCTTCACCTTCTTCTTCGTCTCCAGATGCTCTACAATGTGGCCGACCACTTGGTTCGTGACCGCATCCACATGGGTCCCACCCTTAGAGGTCCAGATGCCATTGACAAAGGACATGCTGAACTGTTTATCCACCGGGCTGTCGGCGATGGCAATGTGCCAGCGCTCATTTGGCGTCTCATAGACCACTGTCTCGCATCCAAACGCCTTGGCATACTCTGTTAGATTCTTGCATTTGACAGCAGTGCCATTCCACGTGACCTTAACCTCCTTGCCCAGGGTCATCGCCAGATCCCAGACACGGCGCTCAATTAGTCGCATCATTCCATCATCAATGCTCTGCATTCCAAATCTCTTGAAGTCAGGCGTCCAAATCACCTGAACACTTGACTTGCCCTTGTTTGCAATCACAATCGGCTTCTCTACTTCTGTCATATTCTTGCGGAACGTCTGCTTATACTTCAGTCCTCGTGGCTGATCCACTACTGTAACAACCATCTCGTTTGCAAAGATGTTCACTAGCTTCACACCGTATCCGTTCTTACCACCCACCAGCTTCTTCTCATTCTTGTCGTAGTTTGTTGAGGTCAACAGCTCACCAAAGATCATCTGTGGAATCCATGTCTTGTGCTCCGGATGCTCTGCAACATCAATTGGCTCACCATCGTTCTTGATACTGAAGAGAGATGCTCCACAATCAATCTCAATGTTCTTCACTGGATTCGTGGACTGGCGACTGCGTAGACGGACAACCTGATCGTGGGCATTGACCAGGAGCTCATCAATCAGCTTGTAGAAACCAGGATTCACAGGGATTGTTGCAGCCTCAAATGAGTCATCTTTGCGAAGGAATACCTCTTCATTTGCAGTCGTCACACTGCCAATGTAGGTGTCGGGGAGATCTAGAATGTGTTCACGGTGCGTCTTGCGTTGGTAGGCTGTAGAAAGGTCAGTCATTTTTCTCGTTGGTAAGCTTCTGTATTTTGGGATTTTAACTTCCGTTTTACATAAGAATGAGCGGGCCAGCTGGACCCACTGGACCTACTGGAATAACAGGACGTCGTGGACTTCAAGGAACTCCATATGGAGCTCCTGGAACAACGTTTTATAGTCCTTCAGGAAGAGTCCCTGAGGTTAATAGTGTAACAAGTCAGACATATGTTCCATCTCTAGGGACGAATTCGGGTTCTATGTATTGTATTACTTCAGCGATAAACGATCCTATTATATATTTACCAGGTTCTCTTACATCCGATCAATATGGATCATTTTGGATTATTACAAATTCTGGAGGAGGTGATGGTCAACGTATCTTCTTGCGAGGGTTAACGCAACTTACATTATCGGGAGTTGTATTAACCATGAATCCGATAGGACAATATATATCAATCTACATGTCTGCTGGTGAAACAATTACATTTGTATTTGTAGGTGGTTCAGGAAGCTCAACCACTTATATTGCATTTTAACAAATGTCAACGGGTCCAACTGGACCTCGGGGTTTACAAGGACTTCGCGGATTACAAGGTCCACCTAGATATGGATATCCTGGTCCACCATATGGGTCCGAAACAGCACGTATCACAGTTGAGTCACCTACAGGTTCAACTGTCTATTTGACACCTCAAAGTTTTGGAAACTACTTCAATATTACAAGCAACACGACTACAGGAAATCCCGCTCCACTAACAATCTCGTTTCCTTTTTATAATCCAACGTATGGTCTGGGACCTACAGGAACAATTTCCGGAGCTCTTGGAAATGACAAAAACATAATCTATACAACAAGTTCTCCTGTTTCAAATTTTGGACTTCGAGCAAATTCACTTATTTCAATTACAGGAACCTTAAGTGGAGTTGTAAATGTGATTCCTCCTGGACAAGTAAGGGTTAGCTCAGATCCTGGACCTACTGGTAATACTTTTTCAGTTGACATAACTACGGATGATAAGACATCAAGTGGAACTGGTTATTTTCAAGAGACAACTGCGGTTGAAACAACAAATGAAGCATATCCAACTCCTGAACAAGCAGGGTCGTTCTGGGTAGTAAAGAATAACTATGCAAGCAATATAGCCGTGACATTTTCAAATGGATCTGCTATATACCAAGGGGTAAATGTAACAAGCATGACACTTTCTAATGGTTACAAGATGACTGTGTTATATACGGGGAATGGGTTTATAGTTATTTAATAAATGTCGGCTGGTCTTCCAGGTCCACGAGGATATAAAGGACCCCGTGGTCTACAAGGTGCAACTGGATATGGTCAATGTGGATCCGAAACTGGTCCTACGGGTCCTAGAGGAGGAATTGGCTCATTTACCTCACAAGTTAACGTAACTGCCGCTAATACAACAGTTGACTTATATATGGCTAATGTATCAACTTTTTACAATGTATCCACTACGAACACAATTACATTATCAAACGCTGATGTGAACACAACGGGTAGTTTTTTTGTATTTACAAACCAAACAACTGGAACATGTTCTTTTAACACGTCTTCGCCAATGACTATAAATGGTCTTACATCCTATAGTATTCCAATTGGCAAATCAATTATGCTCGTATATAAGTCTACCAATTTTATAGCAACTTATCCTTACTCTGGAGTTACTAGTACTGGAACTGTAGAAAACGAGGTATTATAGACACTTTCACTCAACCAACTTTAAGAAATCAATGCCTCCGAGAAAGCAACTTCTTGAAGCCCCCGTGATTTTCTCACTGAGACTTCCAGTCGAAGAAGACCTACCTGTTCCCGCGGGAAGCACACCTAGTTATGTAGATATTTCACAGGCACCTGTGTCTGAGCCCTCAACCTTGACAAACTACGCTGAAATCTTGTCAACTGTGGAGACATCTAGGGTTGCTGAGCGATTTAATACAGATACAATGAAGGATATCTTGAGCCGCACTCGCTGTGCAGCCTATGGTGCAACAACATCATGTCTGTGGTGCTGTCATCCGTTTCCATGGAAGGCGTCTCTACTTCCCGTTAGCTATGATGCCTATGAGAACATGTATGCATGTGAGGGACACTACTGCTCCCCTGAATGTGCATTGGCTTATCTCTATGGTGATGTGTCTCTGTCCGACGTGGTTCGTTGGACCCGCCATGCACTCCTGTCCGATCTCTACCGAACCCTTTATACGAACAAGACTCTAACGCCTGCACCGCATCGTCATATGCTGCGAATGTTTGGAGGTCCACTTGACATTGAGCAGTTCCGTGAGTATGTTGCCAACAGTGAGGATATGGTTGCTGTTCAGCTTCCTCCTCTCCGCCTCCACGTGCCGACTATGAACGTCCAGGGACCGATTCGTGATGTCAAGAAGTTTGTGAGTCTTTCACAAGATACAGTGGATAAGGCCTCCAAGGAACTCCGTCTCCGCAGGTCAAAGCCTGTGCATCAAACGGGTGCCACGTTAGACAAGTGCATTACATCATATGGCGTCATATAAAGGATGCAGTTTAATGAGCTGGTCAAAACCCAGATGATGCTCCAAATGCCATCCACCAAAAATCCTCTTCTCAACATGCTGGCATTGAACGGTTTTGAAATCGCAGTCAAGACCTTTCCTACGTGGTCTGCTTGGGCATCGGCATTTTGCTGTCGCCGTCGCAAGCCCGGGGCCGTTGAAGTGCCCCAGTCCGCTATGAAGACACCCCGTGCTTCCATAACTTGTGAACGAGGAACCACAACACAATCAAATACGAATCGCACAACAACTGCAACCATGTATTCTAGTCGTATGGATGCAGTGGTCTTTTTCGTAACCACTCTTCCAGCTATGAAGAGTCTTCTTGGTGTGACAAACCACGACTACCTTCCAAATGAGTTTGAGCCTGTATGTCTAGACAATGACGTATACTTTGAGCTCATGGATCTCAAGGTTACAGATGGTGCTCCCGAGGTGATCAAGTTCAAGCTCTATTGCTATGAACACGATGTTCAACATCTCCAAACCTTTGTGGACACTTGTAATGCAGATTATGAGCGCAGGATGGCAAATAAACTTGGTGCTCACCGATACTACTTTGACCAGATGGTTCAAACCAAGACAAAGGGATCTGTTCAGAATCCACTTCCATCCACTCACCTCGTGTATACCAAGACCAAGTTTGTGACAACACGCACATTTGAGAATGTGTTCTTTGAACAGCGAAAGCAGGTCAGGGATCGTGTAAAGTTCTTTTTGGAGCACCGAGACTGGTATGAGAAGAAGGGCATTCCCTACACACTAGGTTTCATGTTTCACGGTCCTCCAGGGACCGGCAAGACATCAAGTATCAAGGCAATTGCCAATGCCGGTCGTCGTCATATTATCAACATTCAACTCTCCGAGATCAAGACTAAGCAACAGCTTCAGCACCTCTTTTTCAATGATGAGATTCATGTCTTCAATGGTGCAAACACAGAGAAGTACATCATCCCCGTTGCCGAGCGTCTCTACGTGATTGAGGATATTGATGCAATGGGTGATGTGGTTCTGCGTCGCGAGTGGAAGAAGCCTGTTGTGGAAGACAAGAAGAAAGAGGATGACATTTTTGGAGACCGAAAGGAAGAGAAGGATACATTTGACCTATCCTTCCTTCTGAATCTACTAGATGGAACTCTTGAGGCTAATGGTCGTATTATTGCCTTCTCTTCCAACTATCCTGAACGTATTGACAAGGCCCTGATTCGTCCGGGTCGTGTCGATATGATTGTTCATTTCAAAAATTGTACTCGTGCAGTGTTGAAGGAGATGGTAGATTCGTTCTATGAACAGGATGTTGCAATCCCCGATGATCCAACGCTGGATGGTAAGTGGTCGCCGGCAGAAGCAGTTCGAATTCTGTTCCAGAATTTTGGAGACCCCGATGCAGCAGTTGCTGAACTTGTCTCCTTGAATCCTAAGGGATTATACGGGATTGAGGAATCAGACACACCGCTTATGGATATCCAGTAGCAGGATGATGTAGCCCCAGATGGAGGACTTATTCTGATCGGATAGGGTGGTCCAGTAGCCCTTGAGCTTTTGAATGACCTGCTCCATCGTGTTGTCCGGCTCCAGCGAATCAAAGCTGTGATTCATAAAGAAATCGTCATCGCGCTTACGAATCACCTCCTCAAATGGGAGCACGTGCTTGCCGAACTCCGACACGACCAGCCCAGGGTTCATTCTCTGCACAAGGTATACAGCATCATCATACATCTTAAAGTCTTCATCATTCGGGAACACCTTCGTCAGCTGACCCATGAACTCATGGAACTGGGTGAAGAAGGCGTCCATAAAGATCTTCTTGGACATTCTACTTTATACTTTGGTAGAATGTGTAAGCTTACTGACGCACGGGACCCGCAAACTCCGCATCACGCTGCTTCTGCATCTGCTCCATTCGTGCAGCAAGGTCATTGTTACGACCAGTCTTATCACCCTCGTAGCTCTGCTTGGTCTCCGGCTCGGGCTTTGGCGGGGTATACTGGGTATTTCCAATGTAGGTATAGTGAAGCTCATCTGCAATAAACTTATCAGGCGCACCCCAGTCTGAATATGAATCTGAGAACCCCATGGCTGAAGCAAACGACCATTCTTGGATACCCTCATTTCCACCCTGGGCGCTCAACTTGGATCCAGTGGGCTGCTGAGCTGCAACCTGGGGCTGCTGCTGTGTAGGAACCTCGCGACGAGATGTCACAGGCTTAGCAATGTATGCATAAATGTCTTTTCCAACATATACATCCTTCGTCTCGGGATTATAGAGTGTAGGGACACTCTTCAGAAACGGAGGCAGCTCATTCCTCTGCTTTCCATCAATCGCAAACATACGACAGAGGCTCTCCTTCTTGAGACCCTTGAGTGTCTGGATAATCTGCTGAGAATGAGAACATCGCGTGCTGTAAAACAAAATCGGTTGGTTATTCATCTCGTTGCTGGTTCCCCTGAAAAAAACGGATAGGTAATAACGAAACAACTAGTAGATACAATGGAGTCTTTCAATATTTCTCTTAATGGATACCGCCTGGATACTGAGTTTAAGAATGTGCCTATCTCATTTGTGAATGGGCTTCGTCGCATTCTTCTTTCAGAGATCCCAACGGTTGTGATTCGCGATGTTCAGATTATTGATAACTCAACTAAGATGATTCATGAGATGCTCAAACACCGAGTGGAGATGCTCCCAGTGAATGTTAAGCCTGAGGAGGCGGCAGTGATTCGGGATACTCGTATTGAGCTTCGATTTCTGCCACCGGCAACACCCGATCTAACTCGCAAAGGTCCAGTTGAGATCACAACGGATGACTTCGCAGTTCAGGGTCCTCGCAAGGATGTATTCTTGAAGGACCGAGATCTTGGCGCCCCGCTCTTCTTTATGACGCTCCAGCCTAGTGAGTCCATCCATGTAAAGGCTACGCTCGGAGTGGAAACGACGGGTGTTTCGCAGGTTTGTGTTTCAACCTTCAAGAACCACATTGACCCAGAACTTGCTAAACTGGATAAGGATTCATTCGTCGCAGTTGCAGGTGACGATGAGAATGAGCGTGCGGTGCGTGCAAAGATCTTTGATAACTACGAGATCCAGCGCTCATATGCACGTGATGAGGAGGGTCGTCCATATTGGTTTGACTTTACAGTGGAGAGCATTGGTGTGATTCCTGCAAAGGATCTGCTCAAGCAGGCAGCTCAGATCTACAAGGCAAAGATTGAGAGATGGTGCGAGAACCCGATCTTGCGTTCTTTCGATGAGGGAAATTGGTATTCAATTGAGACCGAGGAGGATGGTCACACAATGGGTTCGCTTGCACAGAGCCTCATGTACATGGGTGGACTTCTCAAGGTAGATTATGTGTCCTACCGAATTGTGCATCCTCTCCTTCCAAAGATGATTGTCAACTTTAGCACTAAAGCCGACCCTGAGAAGATCATTGCGCAGTTCAAGAAGCAGGCGGTGGACCTCTGTGAAAGCATTCTTAAGTCAGTATAATGAGTGAGCTATTCACCTTCGAACCGGCGGAGTTCCAGGTGCTTGAAGACCTGGAGTATGATGAAACCATTCAACGACCTGAAGAAATCAGATTTTTTACATTGGATGAGCAGGTTGGAGATGCATATGAAAAAATGGTTCCTCGCGGACGAACAACAAAATATGAGCTTGAACTTGTGAAGAAGGAAGCTGAACGAATTCGGAGCCTCTATGAACAACATATCGTTCCAACGGCAGATACATATGAACTGCGTGAACCTGAATATGGAAAAGTGTTTTCGTGGATCAATCCAGTCTATGCATCAGCGGAGTTACGAACCTACAACTATGCGCAGTCATGGTTTCCACTTTACGAGGAAAGCAGGATCCGAATGCCAAACTTTTATCGGTCAATGATGACATCTCTACCCCACCCATTTCAGTCTGAACGGGAAGGAACAGTCTATACATTGAATCGTATTGAAGAGTTCGTGAATCACGATGGAAAGGAATCTATTCGCGCCCTCCCAACATTCGTGTATCCTCGAACGCGCCGACATGAGGACGGGCGGTTTGATATTCTTGAAGTCCCAATGGAGAATACAGCAGATCTCGTGAACTTTGTTGGATATTATGCCAAGAAACGTCCGTTGCCAGTTCCAAATCCTCTGCCTGAACATCCATTCTTGAAGTCTGCGGATGCCGTGATGATTGAGAGCACAGCACCCTTATCTGAAGTAGTGCCTTCATTGGATGCGATTATGACCCACGCCGTTCCCGTTACTACAGATCCGTATGGCGAAGGTATGAAGTTCTTGAAGATGTATGATGTGAAGCTGTCTGATATTCCGTGGAGCTCTTGGAAATCTCGCTTTCCCCCAGCTGAATCATCTGGAAGCCAACCCGAGCCTCTGGTGATTGACTTCCCTAAGTCATCCGGAGATAAGCCCTCTGAGAAACTTCTTGAATACTATGCCCAATATTACCCCGCCCAATCAAGCCGCTACTGGCTTATGGACCAGCTGGATGGTGGAGAGCTTCTGATTCATATGCTTCTGTCTCAAGTCGGACAGAACGGGACTGTCGGAATGATGCCTGGTTCAGATGCAAACTTTGATTACCCGAAGACGACTATTGCAGAGTGTGATCTTGAAGGTCTGGATTTCCAAGATTTCTCCATTCGTGGAACCCTGCGTAGGACGTGGGGTGCCAAGGACAAGATCACTTACCAATGTGTGCCTCTTGAACTGATCAAGCAAGAGAGGAAGCGCGAGGGACACAAGGGAAGGATTCAGTGGAAAGAGGAGAGCCCCAAGGAAATCTTGGAGGCATTTGTGAAGGCATTTGTCAGCCACCGTCCTATAGAAGTCAAACCTAAGAAAGAAGGGAAGAGCACGACAGCACCTGCAAAGGATACACCTCAGCTCCGTAAAGATATTGTGGCGATTCTAGAGGATAAGAGGCGATTTGCTGAGGATAAGCTCCGCGATGTTGGTGATCTAATTCGTGATGCCGTACTTGACAAGAACATCTACACCGATTCAAACAGCTTGTTCTTGCTGTGCAAACACACATTGGCGATTCTTTCAGGTGATCTTGCAGCGGATCGTCGTGTCTTCTACGACACTTGGACAGCTCGTGTGGATGGATTTCGGGTATGCAAATCGTGTGGTGAGCAGATCAACTCAGATGTTATTGAAGATCAAGAGGAGTTCACAGACGATGGTCGATTGATCAAACATGCTGAAGCGCTTCCCATCAATACATTCAAGGGACATGGGATTGCAGATCACGTCAAAAGCTTATCAACTTTGAAGGATCTATTTGACATGACCAAACCGTCCGATGAGGTTTTCTTTATGCTCATTTCACTTCTTCACGTGTTTCCAGAGATTGATCAGCTTTTGCCAATCCTCGAGATTGGGCGTAAGATTGCAAATCAACTCAAAGATGCAGCCGGTGTAGCTGGAATTGCACAAATTGTATTGTTGATGCAGTCTCACGTTCCAGCACTTGTTCCAAGAAGGTCATTTGGAAGCAAGCCTCTGACTCTACGTGGATACCCACGTGATGCTCCCAAACCTGAGGGATACACGATTGTGGATAGTATGATCCTGGTGTTGTCTAGGACTCTTGAAGCTTATCCTACTTCGTTTAAGGGATCCAGTGCAACCACTATGAGATTAGTGTTAAACAATCCAAAGAAGGTCAAGACATTGGTCCAGGGCGTTCTGGATGCCCTTCTCAAGCAATCAGCACCCCTGAAGGCAGCAATGGAACGTGGTCGGGCTGCAGCGCCAGTTGAGGTTCCGATTGAGCCTAATACGATGATTCCAGGGACACTGGTCGTGCCAAGCAAGGATAGGTTCGGAACAATCACAAGTCCTCCTGTTTGTCCCACAACTCGTGCATACTGGTCATCTGATCGCCTACCAAAGATTCGTCAACCTGAGGTGCCCCTCCGTCTTGGAATCAATCACTTCACAATTCCAGAGAACATCAAGAAGGTGATGAACAAGCACGAGTCTGATCGCACAACTCCTAAGACAGTGGATGTCAAGGACAAGGCGGTTGTAGCGCGCCTCAAGATGGGAAAGACAGTTGCATCCGATGATTGGCATACGAACTCACTCATTCTCTCACGACTTACAGATGTCTTTGCAATCCAAACTAACACTCGGATGATTGATTCTACTCAGAAGAACGATGACCTTCGTGATATCACAAAGGGATACGTCTATGAAACGATCAAGGAGATTGAGAAGGATCCACTCACAAAGACAAAGTTGATTTCACTTCTTAAGACGGATGTATCTATGGTTCTACTGACGGCTGACCTTGCTGAAGCAAGGCGGATCACCAATACACTCAAGGCAAAGGAGCGCACAAGTTTTACGGATCGCCTACGAAACATGACAGACACAGATCGTGAAATCACCAAGGAGTTGATTGACCGTGGACTTGCTCCAACGATTATTACTCGTGAAGACCGTGCAATGTTTGCTCGTGAAGTCGCTGAAACAGAACGCGAGGAAGATCCAGAAGTTGGAGTTGGCCGTCCTGTTGATTACCAAGATCAGGGTGATCTACCTGTGGCTGGAGATGTTGAAGAACGTGGCAACTATGGAGACTATTTCAATGCCCCTGGAAATGATGGTCGCGATTACATGCAACCTGACCAGTTTGACGACGATGAGAGAGGAGTTTAAACAATGTCCTCGAGAGAGGAGTATAGAAATGAATCTTGTTACGATTTGGGTTATTCCGACTGGCGACGATAAGGATGATAAGATTGAGATCAACCGCGGATCCCGTGCAACGGAGATGGTTGATATCACGTACACCCCTGGCGATTCCAAGAGCAAGTCTGTGTATGACTTTTCGCTGACTCGTGCCGGTGTTCGTCGCTACCTCGAGAACCTCCTCTTCTCGATGACCAAGGATCAGGACCCGTTTGAGAAGATCCAGGTTTCTACCGCGTTGGGTCCGGCCATCATGTATCACGTGAGTGATCTTGAGGAGGTTCAGAGCACGATCCTCAGCACCATTGAGGATGCCCTCTACGTGGATGTTATCCGCGAGACTTAAAATGAACTACAAAAAGACAAGGGGGTGACAGGTATGTTGACCCTCAATGGATATCAAATCGCAAAAACATCAAATGAAGCAGTGCTCAAGAAGGCTCTTACTGTCAAGCCCTTCTCGATCATCAATCCCCACGCTGTCCCACGATATCCAGTGTATCACGAGGACAAGAAGCACCTCTATCTCCCCAAGCACTATGGTATTGACAAGTTTGGACCTGTTCCATCCACGCGAGATGTTGATGAAACCCCGGCAAAATACTGGCAGTTTGCAGGGTCCATCCGACCCGCTCAGCTTCCCGTTGTCAATTCATTCTTGCTTCCCGAACCCCATGATGGAATTATCTCACTCCACACGGGAGGAGGCAAAACAGTTTGTGCACTCTATATCGCCTCTCGTCTCCGCGTCCCTGCATTGGTTATCGTTCATAACACTTTCCTCCGTGATCAATGGGAAGATCGCATCAAATCCTTTCTACCGAAAGCGAGAATCGGACGGGTGCAGGCTGATGTGTGCGAGGTTGCCGATCGCGATGTTGTGATTGTTATGCTCCAAACACTTTCGATGAAGGAACTAAATGCAGATCTCTTCCGACCGATCGGTTTGGTCATCGTGGACGAATGCCATCACATTGCTTCAGAAGTGTTTGTACAGGCGCTTCCCAAAATCACCTCGAAATATATGCTAGGCTTGTCTGCAACACCTGATCGCAAGGACAAGCTGATGTACGTGATTAACTGGTTTCTTGGACCTATGATCTACAAATCAGACACCGGCGACTCAGTGGATACAAAGGTCAGCGTAGAGGTCTTTGAATATGTCAATCACGATACAACCTTTAACGAGATTGTCTTGAGTTCCTCTGGGTTTGTATCAGTTCCCATCATGGTCAATAAACTGGCTGAATGTGAGGACAGGACCAAATGGCTCTGTGGAATTATTGAGGACATTTGCGAGGAAGGTAGGCAGGTTCTGGTGTTATCAGATCGTGTCCAACACTGCAAGGATCTGTTGGATGGATTGTCCGAAGCGGTTCGTGAGACAGCCTGTATCTTATCACAGACTGTAAAATCAAGTCAGAGAACAGAGTTCTGTGCTTCTAAAAAGATCTTGATTGCCACCTATTCCATGTGTAAGGAGGGATTTGATGTCCCCACCTTAAACACGTTAGTCATGGCTACACCTCGCCCAGACATTGACCAGATTGTCGGGCGGATTCTACGGGTTGAAAAATCAAAGCGAACGGTCCATCCATTGATCATCGACATCGTCGATCCTCAGTTCCGTCGTCAGTTTGGTGCTCGAAACACGTTATACAAAAAGAGGGGTTACAAGGTCTCTAAGATGTCTTTGGGGGGACTACCGCCGATCCCAGAGCCTTTGGTACAGCCGTCATCTTCGCCGTGGCAGCCTGAGGACTCGGGGGAGCAGGCAACGGACTGACTAACCCACCCAACTCATTAGCTGAATCTACGAAGATCTCAATCTTATTGAGTCCATTTGTCTCCTCCGGTTTGGAGATGTCCATGTATTTTTCCATGCGCCTCGCAAACTCACCTGCAACCGAGCTCGGAATGGGCGGGCTCAGTTCGGCCAGACGGTCATACTGATCCTTAACATACTTCAAGAAATCACCCGGTTGCATACGCTGTTCGCGGGGAAGGCGCAGTTCCACGTTGATGAATCGGTAGAGCTTCGCGTAGTGGATGCCGGACATACGGTGTCCCTCGGCCCGCTTCGCCCATCCAAAATACGTGCCAATCGTATTCAGAATACCAATTGCGAGAGATGCAACACCGAGCGATGTCGCGGCAAGCTGTGCATTCCCCGCGAACAAACTGGAGGAGCCAGCGTTCAAGAAGGCAACAGCACCCGATCCCACAATAACGGGAAGGTCAATATACACCTTACGGCGACTAAAGATACTCTCTGCCTTCTTGTGCATAATGGCGAGACCGTTCGCCTTTTCGCCTGTCTGTGCAAAGTATTCTTCTAAAACAATCGTCCAACTCACATTTTGTCCGACATCGGTAGCTCCAGAATCTCCCATGTTTGATTTTTAACGCAGATTATACAATGCTGTGGCCCCCTAAATACTATCGTGGCTTGTCCACACGACGCAAGGCACAACGTCATCGTGAGATCACACGGCGTAAGAAGATGTCCTGGAAGGACCCGAAAGCCTATAAGCCGTTTAAGACCGACAGGGGAACCCAGCGTCGCCCCTCATCGTACACATCTCGCTTTCACTCCAAGTATCCCGGTGTGACAGGCATCCCTGCGATCGCCAAGGCTACAGGGGTCTCAGCAGGCACTCTTCGTAAAGTGTATAATCGTGGTATGGCTGCCTGGAGAACAGGTCACCGCCCTGGTGCCTCGCCCGAGGCATGGGGTATGGCTCGAGTGTACTCCTTCGTGCTCCATGGTAAAACGTGGAGAACTGCCGATAAAGATTTAGCAGGGAAGTAATAATGAACTTTGACTATCGTGGAACCATCGTGTCGAAGTCGACACCAACTGCTGAACTTCGCACCGTAAAGAAGGTGATTCATGTTGACTCCGCTGATCGTGATACAGGTATCTATTACACGAACGGTGAGTTTGTTGTCTATCTGCCTCGTGTCTACGAGAAAGTCGTGTCCCTTCGTCTGATGAGTGCCGAATTCCCTTCACTGGACCTTGCGTACGCGCACTCCTACACGAACGGATCCAATGTGTCCACCGCCGTATACAGTGGTGATGTTCACGTACATACATCGACGGCTTCAAACTATATTCCTAACTATTTCCTTATAGACATTGAAGGTCTAAACAAGACCGACGAGACGGCGGTTGCTGGTAACAGGTCGCAGTATCCTGACAGCTTCTTTGCAAAGATTCCAAATACGGTCTACACCAAGATGTCGACTGCAACAGCCGGCATAACCACTGGATTTATTGAATACAACGATCACTCTGGTCAGGAGAACAAAGCGCAATTTAGTCCTCCGATCGGAAAGCTGGACCGTCTTCGTATTCGCCCTCGCCTTCATTCTCAACAGGGTAGCCAGGGATTTATCTATTGGACCCTCTCGAATACAACGACGGCAGTTGCGTCAAGTTCCAACGTGAACGGTGCGAACTACTGCCTGACATTCGAGATCGAGTATCTTGACAACGGATTTGATAACTTCTCATCCCTCTCGACCAGCCTGCGTCCTAGCGACCGCGCTTAGCGTCCACGCATAGACTTACCCAGCGTAACAAATGTATCAAACGTAAACAAGAAAAACACACCCGTAGCAATGTACAGGAGCATATCCTGTGTTGCAGCCGGTGCATATCCTGTGCGATTCTGCTCAATCAAGCGAAGAATACGATCCAACTTAGAGTCATCACCGCCTCCACCGCTCATACCAAAGTGCTCACGAACCTGGTCGCGAAATGCGGGTAAGCGAGGATCCAGTGGTGCATCTGGAAGCAGCTTGCGCTGAGGCTTCAAATGAGGGGGGGTCGCGTTAAAGGACTCTGTTGCAGGGTCCGTATCTAGAGGCAGGGTCTTCGACACCGCCGCGACCAATTCCTTATGCTTCTCAGCCTGATTAGCCTTCTTTGCTGCCTCGGGCTCGGCCTTATCAATTCGTTCTTGTGTCACAGGGATTCGTTGACCGAACGGGGTGCCAAAGGCATCTTCAAGACTTGAGTAGTTCATACTCCACTTGTTCAAAGAAACACAGAAAAATATGAGGGAACTATAAATGCTCTCTGCACGAAATGAAATGATTGCCGTTGGCGTCCTGATCGCATATCTTGCGTTTGTTCCTAGCCTTCCAGTCGTTCGCGACCTCCTGGCTACCCCCGTTGGAAAGGCTCTGGCGCTTGCAGGTATTGTGTATGTCTACAAGTTTGTCAGTTGCTCACTGGCACTTCTCTTGGTGGTGTGGTACGTCAAGGGCAATAGCTGGGAGGGCTTCACGACTCCTACAGCGACTGTAGCTCCTACATGCACATGCCCCGATGGATATGCATATGACTCAGTCACCAAGGAATGCAAGGCATCTTCTTCTATGTCCGGAAGTGTTCCTCCTGAGTCAACTCCTTCTTCATCAATGGGTGCTAGTGTGTCCACGCCTCCTCCTAACTCAGCAATCAGCAGTGCTCCCATGACAACTCCCACACCCACAATGCCCCCTGTTCCTCCTAGCTCAATGGGAGGAGTCCAGCCATCTACGGGCGTTTCTTCGACAGTT